>JGI24023J19991_10001434_pt1 | contig 18199 bp, 19 predicted proteins | sample Cruoilmetagenom1_FD_19991 | JGI IMG/M metagenome (IMG submission 19991) | reverse complement strand
CACCCGCACCATCGGCCACAGGGGGGGAAGCAGCTTCACCTGCCTCCGACCCAGGCGGTACTGTGAGAACGTCTCCCTCAAGATGCGCAGCTGCCGCTTCAGTAAAAGGCTCGGTATCCCTCTGATTTTCCGCATCGCCGAGCCCACTCTCCCCACCATCAAGCACTACCTCAGCGAGATCGAACACAATCTCCCCACCATCAAGCACTACCTCAGCGAGATCGAGCCCACTCTCCCCACCATCAAGCACTACCTCATCGAGATCGAACACAATCTCGTCTTCTCGTCTTCATCGTCTTCATCGTCTTCACCCCCCAGCAAACAAATCTCCTGCACGAGGTCGATGTAACTCCCGTCTCCTTCTTCGCCTGTTTGCTCGACACACTCCAGAATCTCCCGAATCGCGTCCCCTGTACGCAGCAAAACAGTGGTACGCGCCTCGTCCAAAACGAGATCCCCTTCCCGCAAACGGTGCAGGAGGTTCTCGCCCACATGAGCAATCCCACCCAACTTGTCAAAACCCAAAAAACCACTCGACGCCTTGATCGTATGGATAGTGCGAAACACTTGGGCAAGTGCTCGAGGGTTTGCTGCGTCCTGTTCCAACAACAGCAAGTCTCGGTCCAGCTTGTCGAGATTTTCATACGCCTCAACAAGAAAAGTACCCAGCATGCTTTCAGGTTCGAACACGAACGCCTCCTCTACTCTTGCGTTTTCCCCTACGACGCGCCGGCAAGATCAACAAAACGGGTTTTCACAGAACTTGTCTCGTACATCACACGGACCTGCCCCACTTTTTCCCTAAAAAACTTCCTATAGCAGGCAAACAAGTAAAAAAATCAGCAGATACACAGGTTCTCTCCCATCTCTGTCATCTCGGCTACACGGCAAACCAGGTTAAAAAAAATCCCGAAATGAACCCCCATTAACGGCTCAAAAAAGCGTAGAAAACAGCGTTTCTGACCTTGCGCAGCCCAGATCCCTCCCGAGAAAAGCAACAAAATGGATAACACATCTCTTTATAAGACCGATGGAAGATCCAAGAAAAAACAGCAAAACTGTGGGAAAAACAAAGGCGATTTCAAGAAGCACAGCAGAAAAACGGAACACAAGAGGCCTCATATTCAGGGGAACAGGGTTCTTCGTATTTCCGTTGAAAAAATCGGTAAAAACAACAAGTAATCGTCACACATCGTCAGCCAGCTCTTCCTCGGGAAACCTGTTGGAAAAAACGGGAGGAAACATCCGTGAAATCTCTTCTTGTTGTCGATGACACAGCCGTCATCCGAAAGGCCGTACGACTTCTCTTAAAAGGCAAAAATATAGAAGTTAATGAGGTGACAAGTGGAGAAGAAGCCCTTTCTTATCTTACAAAAAGTATTGTGGATAAAAAAATTCCTGATGGCATACTACTTGACATTGACATGCCTGGCATAAACGGAATCTCCACCCTGAAACTCATCAAGTCAAAACCGTCTTATGCATCAATAAAAGTGTTAATGTGCTCAACGCGAAACTCCAAAAAAATGATGCAAGAAGCCATGAGTGCGGGCGCCTTTGACTATATTATCAAGCCATTTAATGCGGACACTCTCTCCACAAAACTCAACCATGCAGCACTTCTTTAACCAGCAAGTGCTCCACTTTTTACAGCAATAATATGCAAAGTATTACTCGAGAAAACCTCGCTTTTATCATCAACACACTACGACAAATAGCGGGAATAGATCTCTCTGAAGAACAAGAATACCTCATTATTGACAAACTATCACCAGTTGCGAAACTCACGAACCACGCGACAGTAAATAACCTCATTAACACAATACGAATACATCCAAGTTCTCGCATTATGGAGAGTATTTGCGATGCTCTTACCACAAACGAAACCCTTTTTTTCCGTGACAAAATCCCCTTTGATACACTCAAAAACGAGATCCTTCCTGAGGTCATTCACACACAGAAAGACACCCAGAAACTGCGCATTTGGAGCGCTGCCTGTTCCAGTGGGCAAGAACCATATTCCATCGCCATACTGATCGCAGAGCATTTTCCTGAATTAACAAACTGGAATATCGAGATCCTCGCAAGTGACATCTCAGAAAGAGCATTAAAAAAAGCAGAACAAGGGGTCTATAGAGAATTTGAAATACAACGTGGACTCACCCCGGACTTAATCGCACGTTATTTTACAAACAAAAACGAGGTATGGCAGATACTCCCGCGCCTGCGTGAGAAGATATACTTTGAACGTCGCAATCTCCTCGACCCATTCCATTCCATCGGTCCAGTTGACATTGTGTTCTGCCGCTATGTGCTCATCTATTTCGACACAATGGTCAAGAAACTTGTCCTTGACAACATCGCCTCCATTCTCTCCCCCAACGGCTACCTTTTTCTCGGAAGTGCCGAATCTGTTGTGAACGTCACCGGCTCCCTTGAACGGGTCCCGGGCACAGTTCCCTACTATCGACAGCACACCCCACAACGGAAAACCTCCCCTCTTGACGCAGGAAAAATCGGTCTGACACCTTTCGCGAAAAAGTAAAAATAACGGAGAACAAAACGTCACGCTGCACGCCTGGCGCTCAAACAGGCTTCCGTGCAACACGCTCACATACCAAGCCTCTCCCGCAGAATGTCGATATTTCCCGCAAGCTGGTTTGCGAAAAATTTCACGATCTTTTTAAGCTGAGCAATTAGGACCCATCAGACTGGGTCCGTTGGCGCGCCATTTTGGCGTCTCAGCCCTGACTGCGATGCTAAATGTGCAAGACAATCGACTGCAGTCGATGACAAAGCTCAATGGGGCCGCCAAACAGGTATGTCCGAGTCGGGGCAGCCGGGGTAACCTACACGGGTGGCCGGGGAAGTGCCCGAAAGACAACTTGCGTCGACCTTCCAGCTCGAAGGCATGGCGATAACAGAATGGAGAACGTAAGTTGAACATTGTTGTGTTGGTAAAACAGATCCCTGACCCCGCCGGTCCATCAGAGCTTGAGGACGATTACACACTGGACCGAAACTGCAAACTCATTCTCGACGAGTCCGACAGTTATGGCGTCGAGATTGCCCTGCAACTCCGCGAAACATCAGGAGGAGGAGAGGTCACGCTCGTCAGCATGGCTCCAAACAAAGAGGTCTCCGGCATCCGCACTGCCCTCGCAATGGGTGCCGAAAAAGCCATTCTTGTGACCGACGACGCGTTGAGCGGCGCCGATGCCCTCACTACTGCAAAAGTGCTGGCAAAAGCGATAGAGCGCGCAGGCGACTATGACCTTGTGATTGGAGCGACCGAATCCACTGATGGCTATGTCGGAACGGTTCCCGCCGCGATCGCCGAATTGCTGGGATTGCCCTCCGTCACTTTTGCAAAGAAAATCGAAGTGCAAGAGGGCAAGATCGTTGTGCAACGCCAAACCGAGGCAGGCTACGACCTTATTGAAGCACCTCTTCCGGCAATGATCTCTGTGACCGCTGGAGTTGTGGAGCCGCGTTACCCCAGTTTTAAGGGGATCATGGCGGCCAAGAAAAAACCGTGCGACATTATCGGCGTGAGCGACCTTGGTCTCGACGTGTCTGCAGGTTGGGGGCAAGAGATCCTCTCTGTTGAAGACGCTCCTGCGCGGGCCGCTGGTGAAAAGATCGAAGATGACGGCGAGTCATACCTCAAGATCGTCGAATTTTTGGAGAACAAAAAGATCATCTGACGTCTTCGTGACGTCTTCCTCTGACGTCTTCCTCTGAGTCGACAGACCACAAGAAAACAGGTCGAGTTCGCCACCCCCGGCACTCGGCTTGCCTGTTTTTCTTCCTGTGTCTGCCTGGACTCCCTGCCAGAGGGAAACCACTGACCTGCCTGCCCACAACAGGCCGCATAACTGGAAAAACCCGGAGAATTTGCCATGACCGTCTTTGTATATGCAGAGGCCAAAGGCGACACTGTCGCCACAAGCACACTGGAAAACCTCACAAAAGCCCGCGAACTTGGTGACACTGTCGAAGCCATTTATGCGGGCAGCAACGCGGACGCCATCGCTGCAACTCTCGGCGAGTATGGCGTTGCGAAAGTGCACGCTCTCGACACTGGCGACGTCCTACCTGGGGCAATAATGGCAGCGGCCCTCCCCGAAATCGTGCAAACAGGAGATCTTATGATCTTCGCCACGAGCTACGACGGACGGGATGTCGCTGCTCGCTTCAGCGCTCGCACTGACGCGCCAATCATCTCAAACGTCGTCGGCATCACCCCAGGCGACGACATACAGTTTGAGACGGCCATTTTCGGAGCAAGCAAGATCGTACAAACGTCCTTTCGCACCGACAAAACGAAAATTGCCTTGACTCGACCAAAAAGCTTCACTGCCGAAAGCTCGGGTGGCAGCCCTGCTGAAGTAGCGACGATCAGCATGCCCGAGACTGGGGCAGCTGGACAGGCCAAGATACTCGAAAGCCACGAAGAGGAGCTTGAAGGACCAAAACTCGAAGAGGCCGCTGTCGTCGTATCAGGCGGACGTGGCCTTGGCGGCGCTGAACACTACAGCTTGGTAGAAAAAGTGGCCGGAACAATTGGCGCCGCAACTGGGGCCTCTCGTGCCATCGTGGACGCCGGATGGGTGCCTTACAGCAAGCAGGTCGGTCAAACCGGAAAAACTGTAAAACCTGACGTCTACATCGCGTTGGGTATTAGTGGCGCAATGCAACATATGGTCGGGATGAAACACTCCAAGAGCATTATTGCCATAAACAAAGACCCCGAAGCCCCGATTCACGCGATCGCTGACTTGGGTATCGTGGGAGACGTCCACAGAGTCGTCCCTCAGCTCATCGAAGCGCTCGAAGCGAAAAACAGCTGACAAGCATTTTTGTCAGTGACGGGGCCTCGTCACTGACAAAAATCAACTTGGACGCTGTTTTACTGTGCCGTACCCAGTAAAACAGCGTCCAGAAAATCCCAGTTCGGCAGGCAGCTCTGCCCAACAGCCCACAAAAAAACCCGCTTCTCGCGCGGCGCGCTTTCTCTGGAGCTCCAGGGGAAAACCTCACAGAAAAAGCAGAGCCCTTCCGCTCGCCCGCACGCACGACCCCAAGGCCCAGACCCGAGCAGGCTCCAGCAACCGGCACAATCCGAAAGCCCAACAAGGCCCCACAGCCGGCACGGCCCCAAAGCCTCGGAAATAGCCTATAAAGAGGCTGGAATCCGCAGCTCCAAACGAGACACGAAGACCCATGCACAGCCCACAATCCCACCATTTCGCCTGAAGATTTTCTCGCCTCACCCCGCAAAAATAGCTGCTTTTTCAGACCTTCTTAGGGAAATGGTCAATCGGACCTCTTCCCTTCCCAATTCGCCAAGCTGCCGCAGAAAGAATACCCGCGGACACATATGCCTTGGCACGCCAAGCTGCTTCGAGCGGAGACGCGCCCCGGGCAAGAAACGCCGCAAGCGCCGCCGAAAAACTACAACCCGTTCCATGCGTGTTCACTGAATCCGACCAGGGACCGCGCAGTTCGGTCAGTTCCCCGCGCCGCCACACAAGATCAACAGCTTGGCGTTCTTTCCCGCCGCCACTCCAGCAGGAGCCAGTGATAACGACCATTTCAGGGCCTTCTGCCTGGTCTTCTCCGAGAGAGCGAGCAGCCCTGCACACGTCCTCATGGGTCTCCAGTGATCTTCCCAACAAGGCTGCGGCCTCAGAAACATTCGGCGTCACAACTCTTGCATGCGGGAACAATGCCGTTCGATAGACGTCTTCATCGCCGGGAGGAAGTAACAGATCCCCGCTCGTGGCAACAAGCACAGGGTCCACAACGAGATTCGGCAGCACACCGGCTGCCGCCCGGTCAGCCACAAGCCGGATCGTCTCGCGATTCGCAAGCATGCCTGTTTTCACAGCCCGCACAGAGAAGTCAGCCAGGACTGTATCGAGCTGGAGACCGACAAACTCGTGAGAAACCTCTTGCACAGCTTGCACTCCACAAGTATTTTGCGCGGTCAGCGCAGTAATGACAGTTCCGGCAAATACTCCATTCGCAGCAAAAGCTCGTAAATCCGCCTGGATTCCGGCGCCTCCACCAGAATCAGAACCCGCAATGGTCAATGCCACAGGCGGAGCAGAAGAGAAAGGAGTTTTCACAGAAGCTCCCGCAAGTAAGCAGCCACAACAGCCCCAGGGTCCGGCGCGCGCATCACTGTCCCCATCGTGCCAACGCCATACGCACCAGCGCGTCGTACCGCGACAGTCTGCTCCGGCGTTACTCCACCCAGAGCGTAGACAGCCAATCCCGACATGCCAACAAGATGCGACAGCCCATTGAGGGTGAGCACCGGACCATACTCAGGCTTCGAAAGAGACGCAAACACTGGAGAAAGTGTCACAGAATCCACACCCTCCGCCTCTGCACGAGCCAACTCCGCGCCATTGTGACAAGACCTCCCTACATGGGGAAGATCAAGGTCAGGAAAAGCATCCGACGCCGCTAAATGCACCCCAATACCGAGGGAACTGGCCAAAGGGATATTCGACGCGACACGCAACTGCGCACCCACAGCTTCGGTCAAGCCAAGAAGACGCTTTGCCCAAAGGGCTTGTTCCCTTTGGCTCAGGTCTTTTTCTCGCAAAATCACAACAGGAGCACCTGCTTCGAGTGCTGCTTGCACCGTGTACGCAAGCCCTCTTGCTCCGCATTGCCGGCGATCAGTGAAAAGCAACAAGCGGGGAAGCGCGTCTTTTTTGCCGGAACTATCCGCCATTTACTCTCCTACAAAAACCTGTATTCCTCTGTCGTCTTCAGAGAAATACGCGCCGGCTCAGGAGTTGTCCTCCTCAACAAGGCTTTCCCACGGCATGCCGTAAAACCTGTATTTCCCTTTTCCCACCTACTTCCCAACAAGACGAACACTTGCTTCTTGTGCTGCAAGAAGCACCAAAAAAAGATGGGAAAGAGCCCAGCAACAAAAGACAGAAAACCGCCGAGAAATCCTTAAACACTCTCAGAACAGCGCATCAAAATCGGCAACTCCCGTAAAACTCGACGATGCTTCTGCATAAAGACGGCGAGGAATACGGCCGGCTCGATAGGCAAGACGGCCCGCCTGCACAGCTTTGCGCATCGCCATGGCCATCAACACAGGATCTTGCGCCCGCGTCACCGCGCTCGCCAGCAACACCGCGTCGCACCCCAGTTCCATTGCGATAGCAGCATCAGAAGCCGTTCCGACTCCGGCGTCAAGAATCACTGGGATATCGAGCTTTTCCCGAATAATGGCCAGGTTACCCGCTCCGCTGCCGATTGGAGCACCAAGAGGCATGACAGCCGCACAGCCCACATCGGCGAGACGGCACGCCAAAACAGGATCATCAGTGGTATATGCCAAGACAATAAAATGGTCTTCGACCAGCTGCTCTGCCGCGTCAAGCAACTCAACTGCATCGGGCAACAGGGTGCGGTCATCTCCAATCACTTCGAGTTTCACCCAGTTCGTCGTAAACGCTTCACGCGCAAGCTGCGCAGTCAGGACCGCGTCGCGCGCAGTGAAACAGCCCGCGGTGTTCGGCAGCACACGCACCCCCATTCTCCCTAACACATCCCACACAGACCCGCGCGCAGCCGGGTCAACACGCCGCAAGGCCACTGTTGCCATCTCAGCCCCGGAGGCATGAAGCGCAGCCTCCAGAATCTCATGGTTTGCAGCACCACCTGTTCCCAAAATGAGCCGCGAAGCAAAAACCTCACCAGCCAGCAAAAAAGGATCTTCTCCAGCAGCACCGGCACTGCGCAGCTCTCGATCCCCTTCATTTTTCCTCTCATTCGTCTCAGCCTGGCGCATATCTCTCTGACTTTCTCTGCACTCTCCGGCTCTCTCTCCTGCTCTGTGATTCCCTTTGGTTCGTCCTGCCCACCTGCCACACCACCTTGTTCTCCTCAAAGGCCCAAAACAATTCTCGATGCTCGTGCACTTGTCCCCCGCACAGCGACCCGGAACGACTAGAGACAACTCGGGCGACTCGGACGACTGGACTCACCCTCCTTGATGTGCGCCCAAAATCTCCACCTTGTCACCCGCAGCCAGACGAGTTCTCGCCCATTGCTGCCGGGAAACAACAGCGCTATTCACGGCAATTGCCACTCCTTCTGAGCGATCTGTGCACGCAGCCACAAGATCCGCCAATGTCGTCTCCCCCGGGACCACACGACGCGTGCCATTCACAACAAGCGAAATCTCGGTTTGCGCGGTCACCGGGTGCTCCCCTCTCCTGCAGGACGCTGCGGCCTTTCCGGTCTTTTTTCGTTCTCCGGGCCAGTCGAACCAGCGTTCCCATTCCCGCCAACTTGCACGCAGGGCTGGAATCCGGGCTGAAAAGCACGCGCCAGGACAGGCAAAGACGCGCCGTGCAAGAGTTCAAGCACCACGTCAGCGGTAATAGGAGCTAAAAGCACCCCGTTACGACCGTGGCCTGTCGCAAAGAGAAGATCGGGGGATCCATGGTGCTCCTCGCTCCGGGGAGATCCATCGTGCTCCTCGCTCCGGGGAGATCCGATCACAGGAGCGTTATCGCGGTGCACTGGACGCAGACCTGCCCCACATTCCACAAGTTCTGCTTCCATGATCCCTGGAACCAACTCTTGCGCATTCTCAGCATGTCGTGCACGGCACCTCCTGTGACAGTCGTATCGAACCCCTGTTCTTCCATCGTGGCACCAACGACGATCTCGCCCTTTTCCCGGGGCACCAGGTACACGTCAAAGCCGCGTATCACTCGTGTCAGCAGAGGCCGCGTGCCAGTGTCACGCAAACGAAGTATCTGCCCTTTCACCGGATGGACATCCGGTTCGTGTAGCCCCTGAAAATCAAGCCCCGCGGCCAGGCCGTCTTCTCTCCCGGACCAGGCACCAGCAGCAAGAACGACCGTATCTGCCCCAAGCCATTCTCCCGTCTCAAGCTGTACACGAGGTGGTGCAAGACGGGTCACGCGGGCGCAACAAAAGATCACTCCTGCCCGCACACAGCCCATGCGGAGCGCCCTCAAAAGCCGGCGATTATCGACCTGATGATCCCCTGCGACAAGGAGCGCACTGCGCACGCGCGGCGACAAAGCCGGCTCGAGCCGGCGGGCAGCAGACCCACGCAGGCGTGTCACCTCAAGACCAAGCTTGAGCTGGTACTCGTGCAAACGCATGAGAGCAGCATGATCGTCGCTGTCGCGCGCCACAACCAGCGTGCCGCAAATACGGTAACCAGTCGAGACTCCTGTTGCAGTTTCCAGCTCTGCCGCAAAAGCCGGCCATCGGGCACAAGAAGCAAGGTTCAAGTCAAGCAATGCCTCTTCACCAAAATGGACCTCCGTCACCGGGGCGAGCATGCCGGCAGCAAAAAAAGAAGCGGCTTGCTCGCTCGGTGCAGCAGGGCCAGGATCTACCAGCGTGACTTTGCACCCTGAAGTCGCGGCACGCCAGGCTATTGAAAGGCCAATGACACCACCTCCCACAACAAGAAGGTCCGGCAGAGACTTCGACTGACTCATCTGCTTTTTTCTCCAAGTGCCTGCGCAAGAGCATGCAAAAAAGCACGAGTGACCGTCACTGTTTGTTCGAGGCGACCAAGTGCACCAGGAACAGCGTCGACAGTGCCGGCAGTGGAACTTTCGTCCGGCTCGCGACCCGCACGCGGGACAGGGGAAAATACCGCCCCAATTACTGCCACACCATAGGCACCTGCAGCAAGAACTTCCGGCACGCGCGCAGGAGTGATGCCTGCAATACCAATGACCGGAATATCAACTGCCGCGGCGACTTTTCGTAGACCATCGAGACCGAGCGGAGGCGGGAGGTCTGCCTTCGTAAAAGACGTGTAAACCGGTCCGACACCCAAATAGTCCGCACCACTGTCTTCCAAGCGTCGGGCAGTATCAGCATCACGACAGGTGCCGCCAACAAGGCGACCCGCTCCCACAAGCCGGCGCACAACAGCAACAGGCAAGTCTTGCGCCCCTACATGCACCCCATGCGCGTCTGTCGCCATCGCGATATCAACACGGTCGTTCACAATAAACACGGCCTCATGCGCGACACACTGCTGACGTAGCAGGTGTGCAAGCGCAAAACGCGCGGCATCTGTTCCGTGCTTGCAACGGAGCTGCAGACAGGGCGCACCTGCGCAAAGTACTGCCTCTATCGCAGCTTCTCCGGGATCCTCTCCCGCTATTGCCTCTCGCGTTTTGTCACCCGAAAACGCAGAGGACTTGGACCTGTGCGCAGGCGCAGAGGCAGGCGAAGACGCGGACAGAGATTCGCTCAAGGAACCGTACCCAAAAAGCTCGCCAGAGGAGTTGCACACAGGATGCAATGCTGGAGTGAGAACGTGTAGGCGCGGCAAAGGCGGCATTTTTCGCTTCTCACCTTCAGCGGACGCGCGCGAAGAAAGAGCGGCATCCAACACCATCACCGCCTTGCTTGCAGCTTGTCAACAGGCAGAAAAACCTCGTTCCCCGCTGCCACAAACTCGCCGGCCTTTTCTTGCATTCCCAGCTCAAGCGCTTCTTCGTCTGCCACACCATGCGCGTTTGCATACGCCCGCACGTCTTGAGTGATCTTCATAGAGCAAAATTTCGGTCCGCACATAGAACAAAAATGGGCCGTTTTTGCGGCAGAAGCGGGAAGAGATGCGTCATGATACGCTCGCGCTGTTTCGGGATCGATTGACAAGTTGAATTGGTCTTCCCAGCGAAACTCAAAGCGGGCACGAGACAGGGCATCATCCCAAACTTGGGCACCGGCATGCCCCTTCGCCAGGTCAGCAGCGTGGGCGGCAATTTTATACGCGATCATACCCTGTTTTACGTCTTCTTTGTTGGGCAGACCAAGATGCTCCTTCGGGGTGACGTAGCAGAGCATGGCGGTGCCCCACATGCCGATCATGGCCGCGCCAATCGCTGAAGTGATGTGGTCATAACCGGGTGCCACGTCGGTTGTGAGAGGTCCCAACGTGTAGAACGGGGCAGAATGGCAGAGTTTGTCTTGCAAGTCGACATTCTCTTTGATCTTGTGCATGGGCACATGACCTGGGCCTTCAATCATGACCTGCACATCATGCTGCCAAGCAATTTTTGTGAGTTCTCCCAGGGTCTCAAGCTCACCAAACTGCGCAGCGTCATTCGCGTCGGCAATACAACCAGGGCGCAAGCCGTCACCAAGCGAAAAGCTCACATCATACGCGGCCATAATTTCGCATATCTCTGCAAAGTGTGTGTAAAGAAAATTCTCCTTATGGTGGGCGAGACACCAGGCCGCCATAATCGAACCACCCCGACTCACAATCCCAGTCACACGATTTACCGTAAGCGGCACATACTGCAAACGCACCCCAGCGTGCACAGTGAAATAGTCAACCCCTTGTTCTGCCTGTTCAATCAGGGTGTCCCGGTAAAGTTCCCAGGTCAATTCCTCAGGCGACCCATTGGTTTTCTCCAACGCCTGATAGAGAGGAACTGTCCCTATAGGTGTGGGAGCGTTGCGCAAGATCCATTCCCGCGTGGTGTGAATATCGGCACCAGTCGAAAGATCCATCACCGTGTCAGCACCCCAACGCACCGCCCAAGTGAGCTTTTCGACTTCTTCCTCGACCGAAGAAGTCACTGCAGAATTTCCAATATTGGCATTGACCTTCACAAGGAAGTCCCGGCCAATAATCATTGGCTCAGACTCGGGATGATTCATATTGGCGGGAATAATCGCCCGGCCTGCCGCCACGGCACGCCGCACAACTTCTGGATCAACTCCTTCGCGCACCGCGACAAACTCCATTTCCGGCGTCGTCTCGCCACGCCGCGCGTAGTGGAGTTGGGTGGCACGGCCTTCGGAACGCGCCCGCAAAACTGGGCGCCCCACCCCCAAAACCGGACCTGCCTGAGACTCCGAAGGAACCTCTTGCGCAGCAGCAGCAGTGTTCGCCCGCGCCTGGGCGGCCCGCCCATTGTCCCGCGCGGAAAAGGGCCGAGCAGCAACGGCTTCCACATTGCCACGCGCCAAAATCCAAGGAAGCCGTAGCGGAGGAAGCCCGGTGTGCGGATCGGCCCCTGGCCCACTCGTGTCGTACAACAAGACAGGAGAAGAATCCGTGCCTTCTGTTGGTGTGAGATGCACCGCACGGAAAGGCACTGAAATGTCTTCTCGTCCCTCCGTGACATATACCTTGTGCGCCGTTGGGGCTTGGTGCGCAGTATCGCGCGCACCCGCACTCTGAGTGACGCGCCCGTCTGTTGCGGTCATGCTGGAACTCCCTACGCAGGCATTATCCTGGTCAGGTCCACCGGTCGGCACAAAAGCACCCTCTCAGCCTGCGCGCAGGCTCCCGGTCCCGGCCCTCTCCCACCATACTGCAGCACACGCTGCAAACTCAGGAGTTCTTCCCCCCACACGCACCCCCCTTTTTTTACAACCAGCAGGCACACACCCATCTTTCGGGCCCTCACGGCGCATGCCTGCGTATATCGGCGTATGCCTGAGATGTCTACCGGGCATGTGCGAAAAGAAATAACCCGGCGTTCACAACAACGTTCACAACAAAGGGATTTGAGCGGGAAACACTTTGCGCACAAGGCACAGCATCCCCGTCACGGAGAAACACTGTTGCAGGGAAAAAACGCTCCGCACTCTCTCTCAACAGTGGTTTGAACCGAAGCGGTTCCCAGCGGTTCCTACCGGTTTCCAGCAGTTCCCAGCGGCTTCTCAGACAAGCTGGACTGTACGAATCACCACAGAGCCAAGCACACGATCTCCGTCGTAAAAAGCGGCAAGCTGACCTGACGCGGGTGCAGGAACAGCTTCGCGAAACACAACGTCAGCCACAAACTCTTCCGACACGGCCTCTGTTGGCGTCCCCGCTCCTGTCTTTCGTCCTGTCTCCTTCGTGGCGCGCGCGATATGTAGAAATGCCGGAAAGGTTTTGCCATGTGCAGAGTACTGCACCTGACACTCGAGGCGATCCTCTCCCCCAGAAGACGCGCCGGAGGACGCTTGAGAGGACGCGCCGGAGGACAAGAAAAAAGGCTCGCCAAACCAGACAAGTTGCTCGCCTTTGAAGCCCGTGGCGCGGGGAGGAACAGTACCCACATGAACAAGGTTTCGCACGGGGTCAACAGCACGCACATACACAGGTTTCCCGGCGGCGACTCCCAAGCCACGCCGCTGCCCAAGCGTATAGAGGGGCGCACCCTCATGTTCACCTATCGCCTGCCCCTGTTCATCAAGGACCGGGCCAGGCCGCAACGCAAGACGGGTCCGCAAATAGGCGTCTTTCCCGCCTGTACCGAGGAAACACACTTCCATCGACTCTGGTTTTTGCGCCGTGCGCAGGCCAAGTAGTGCTGCTTCTGCCCGCACTTGCGCTTTGTGCAGCCCTCCCACCGGAAAGAGCACACGGCGCGTGAGGTCAGGATCAAGGCACGCGAGGACGTAACTTTGATCCTTGTCGGCGTCACGACCGCGGCGCAACACTCCATTTTCCAAACGGGCATAATGTCCAGTGGCCACAAAATCCACGCCGAGCGTGTCGGCACGCCGCAAGAGCTCGTCAAACTTAATGTATCTGTTGCATTCAACACAGGGATTGGGCGTGCGGCCCGCGGCATAATCTGCNGCAAACGGTGCCATCACCCGATCGGTAAAAGGCTCCGACAAATCCAGCACATAGTGGGGAATGCCGAGCTTGGCCGCCACAGCACGGGCATCATCGGCGTCTTCAACCGTGCAGCATCCCGCCTTTGTTCCACGCGCCTCTGGGGTGTCGTGCATTTTCATGGTGACCCCAATCACCTCATACCCGGCATCCTGCAAGAGGGATGCCGCGACCGAGGAATCCACACCACCCGACATGGCGACCAGCACAGAAGCCAGCCCAGGAGTATTCTCTCCAGGCATATTCTCTCGGGTCATAGCGCATCTCCAACAGCATCCGCAGAGAGATTCCCTGGCGTCGGGACACTTTTCGGGACGCTTGAGGGTGCACTGGGCTGCGCCGTCACAGCCCCAGAGGAAAGCCGCGGAGACGATTTTGAGCGCCGCACACGACGCACGACATCAACTGCCACGTCCAACGCCTTCTCTACTGCTTCGGCACGCGTGTCCCAGCCGAGACTAAACCGCAGCGACCCCATATCAGGGGGAACACCCATTGCGCGCATCACCGGACTCTCATGATGTGCCCCACTCGCACACGAGGATCCTGCCGACACTGCAAGACCAGCCCGATCACAGGCAATCACCGCGAGGTCCGCTGCCATGCCCGGCACACCGACGCACGTGTGGGTGGGAAGTCGGTTTGCTCCGGCCCCATGCACAACAAGATCTGCGATTTCGCGTTGCAAACCCGCTTCGAGACGGTCACGCAACACGCCAACTCGCGCCCAGTCCTCTTGTGCAGACGCGCGCGCGGCCTTGCCGAACGCCGCGGCACTCGCGGCATCGGGAGTGCCTGCTCGTCGTTCCCGTTCCTGGCCGCCACCCCGCAAAAGGGGCACTGGTCCCAGAGCAGGGCACCAAACCAGCGCACCAATACCAAAAGGGCCACCAATTTTGTGCCCCGACAACGAAAGAGCATCAAGCCGCATCGCCGCCATATCAAGGGGCATTTTGCCAAACCCCTGCACGGCATCACTATGAAAAATCGCCCCAGGAGCAAGCTCTGCAATCAGCGCGCCGATCTCTGCAAGCGGTTGTATCACACCGGTCTCATTGTTGGCAGCCATGACAGAAACAAGGCCCACAGCTGTTTTGCCCAGACCTGCGCAGCGACGGAGCAGCATCGAGAAAGCATCGAGATCAACACGGCCTTGTGTGTCAACAGGTATCAGCTCCGCGCCGGCTGCAATAGCGGGCACAAGAACAGCCGGGTGTTCCGCTGCCGACACAAGCACAATCCCCCGTGCTGCCCCTGTGAGTATCGCGGTGTTGTCTGCTTCAGTACCGCCACTGGTAAAAATGATCTGTCCCGGGGAAACAGCCGACAAAAGCGCATCGAGAGCGTCACCAGGAGCGCAAAAAAGAGAGGCAAGTTCTTCTCGACCGGTCTCCAAACAGGCGCGCAAGGCCTGCGCACGTGTGTGCGCACCAGTGGGGTTTCCCGGCCCGAGATCCCACACGGATTCGATCGCGGCACGCGCGCAGGGTCGCAAACTTGTCGAGGCAGCATGGTCAAGATAGATCATCTCGCGACCATGATATGCGAAAAAGCATTTTTCCCATCATGGAATATCCTTTCTGATCTGCTCTGCTCTGCTTGCGTCTGGTTTTCTCGTCGTCAACACTTCTGCAACGCTCCTTTGGTTCCGGTTCTTCCCCCAACATTCCGGTTCTCCCCCCAAAAAACACTCCTCGACACACTGCGCACAACACAAGGAAAACACACGCCTTCGAGCACATTCGGGCAGCTTCGAGGTGACCGTTGTTTTCAGACAGGCAAGCGACCAGGAGGAATCAGGAGGAAACGCAGGCAGCACACATGAGGAGAAGGGGAAGAAGAAATCAGGGACAAGAACCATCGGGAGCGCCAATAACTTCTACGGTGTCTGACAAGTCTGCTTCGTTGGCAAACCCAAAATGGTCTTCTGCCACGAGTACAACCTGCAAGGTATGGTCGCCGGGCGAGATGCACACAGGCGCCACTCTGGTACCGGGCATTTGCACCAGAAGGTTGTCGATGAGCACATGCATATGGCCATAGCCAGGGCGAGCATCCTGCACGCTCAGATCATCGATCACCACAAAATCTTTGACCTGTGTGTCAATCTCTATCACCGAAGTCGAAAGACGCGTGCCGTCCACAGGGAAGAACACTTCCACACTGCCTGGAGAAACAAGTTCACTTCGTTCCCGGCTCATCTCGTGTGGGTGCGGCAAGGCAAAAAGAAAAAGAACCACACCCCCAACAAGAGAAATACCTCCAACCCGTTCGGGAAGACGAGAGAAGGCCCCGGCCAAGCGGGTCACACCAAAAGTGCACAGCGCGATGCCCGCGAGTCGAAAGGGCAAATCATCAAGGTCGGTACCAGGTACGTGTGCAAGCATACCTACTGCAATGACCGCCCACTCATACATGGTTCTTTGCTGCATTGTCCCGGCCCACCCCCTTCGACATCAGCCATACTGCACGTGCGTACCTCTCGACACTCACACCCGGATTGTTCCCTACAGCGCCTGACTGCCTCAGCTTTCCATCACCTATTTTTACATCCTGCACGAGAAAGCAGACGCAAGAAGCACCCCACCAGAGGCATTTTTCAGCAACTCTCCCCAATTTTCCCAGCCAGAATAGACCCAGCCGAGGAGGGCAAAAGACGAGGAGGAAACAGGCCGCCCAAAGACAATGGAAACCGTGACACGGTTGCGGCCATCACCGCAAAATCCGGGCATCATGACACCGAAGATCTCCGGTCCACAACCTCAATACGAATACGATTATCTTCATGAGCTGTGCAGATACCTTCAATTACCTGCGGGGCGCGAAAGGTTTGTTCCAGGACACTCCCCGCCGCAACATAGTAGGGACCAATAGTTTGGCCGACTTTATCGTCATTGACAAACCGCACAGTCTCCCCTACTCCAAAGACAATTTCGTCAGGAAAAATATTGGGAGATTCGCCTTGGGCAATGCGCGTATGTGTCCCCTCGGGGATCACAAACTGATGCACTATTCCCACCCCTGACTCGACCACACGCCCAGCTGGTGGCGACATCGTACCGGTACCTCCACACCCGGCAGCGAAGGCTACAAACGCAAAGCCAACAAAGAATTTCCCAAAAAAACGCTTCAGGCGCGTGCTCTCCAAGTGCGCCTGAAGCCCGGCAAAAAAATCATACAACCATGTTTTCTTAGGGGAAAAACCTCTCATTGCCCTCTGGTCTCCTTGCTTTGCCCTCCCATAAGGGCACGCAGAGAAGACAACACCCAACTTCTCCACATATGCATATTGCCATAGATTCTTCGCGAAATGCTGCCCTCTGACATTTCCTGAAAATTTTTACAGTGTTTTATGAGGAAAAATCAGGCAGCCCGCACTTCTACCGGCACAGACACCTCTCCGGCCTTTTCAAAAATCAAAACGAGATCAAAAGTGTCTGGTACTGCAAGCTCAGGATTCACACCGATCAGCATGACATGGTATTTTCCTGGCTCAAAAACAAGACTCTGCCCGACAGGGATGTTCACAGCAGCAACCTCACGCATCTGCATCACGTCCCCCATATCAACGTTGTGACCTCCGGTTTTCTCCCCGTCTTTATCTGCGCCTTCGTCCGCGTCATCCGCGTCTCCGCCTTCTGACGGTGACATTGTGTTGGAGGCAACAGCAACCACCTCATGTATCTCTGCCTTCTGCGCCACGCTCTCATCCACACCAGCCTCAAGAAGAGTGTCCTCTTCGCCGCCAAGGTTGGAAACTGTGAAATACACCGCAGTTGTTTCCGACTGCCCGATCGGCTCTCTCGCCCACGCACCATTAATCTGGATTTCTGAAGGAACGGTCCCTGCGACAGAAGTAGATGCGTCACTGGTTTTTGCAGTGCTGTCCTCGTCATCGTCCCCACACGCTGCAAGAAACAGCGTGCTCGCGCACACAATTGCCAGGCTCGAACGGAAAACCCCTCGTCGAAAACCCATTTCATGCCTCTCTTGTCTTTTTTTTCTGCTCTCTATCCGGATCGCGCCAACACAGAGAGATTCCTCGTGACTGCTTCTTTGTCTCTTCCCTCACGTGAAAACCTGCTCACGACAGTTTCATTTCCGAAAAACTTCCGAAAAAATGCCAACAGCAGGGCCACGCACAGAGAAACTCCATCACCGCCTCAGGCGGGCTGAACACACAAGCGTCCTATACCTGAAACTTTCCTCCCACACACCATTCACATNCCACACACCATTGACCTGCAACTTTCCTCCCACACACCANTCACATGCCANACNCNATTGNCNTNCAGAGATTTTTCTTCGAACAAAGCGCGTTCCCACACGAAACTGACCAGAGACTCTTGTCCGTAGCGACAGCAAACGTCCCTGGTCTGGGCTACTCAGCTCTTCCTCTCAGTATGACCTCACCAGCACCAGGACCAGCATCACACTGAGGTCACAGGAAACGGCAGGACGGGGGCGAGAAGACGAGTGTTGGTCGCGCGCTTGTCAGGTAGCAGACTCACCGGCCTCTGCATC
>JGI24023J19991_10001433_pt1 | contig 18203 bp, 19 predicted proteins | sample Cruoilmetagenom1_FD_19991 | JGI IMG/M metagenome (IMG submission 19991) | reverse complement strand
CTTCAGTACAGGTGGTCGTATTGTTAGTTTGCGGTCATGAGTATAAGCCAGGATCTTTTCCCCCCGCCGATAATTGATAACAGGCCTATCTGCAAGACATAATATGTCGACTTATTCCCATGATCTATGAGTAGTATCCACGCAAGGTAGCCATCAGGCCTGGTGTCCCTCAAGCATTCAGTGCACCTGAAAAATTCTGATGGTTACAGCGCCTTTCGCACTTCGTCCATTGGGTCAGACTCATCTAGCCTGGGTGATATTTTCCCGCAAATGGTACGTTTCTTTGAGTCGCACAATTCCGTATTGACATTATGGACGGTGATCATCGCCCATATCGCTGCGATAGCGATGAGTGAATACCCTGCTGATATTAAACTTAGATAAAGCATGTATATAAGTATTTTATGATTTATCGATAAAGGTGGAATCAGGCAGTCACAACTCTATTTAAATAGGATCGATACAGGCAAATGTGGGTATCGATGTCAGTATGTGCATGGGGGAGAAACAGATATGTCTGAAAAATGTCCAGTCAGGATTACCCCGAGGTTTGTTGTTCAGATTCAAGACTTTTTTCAAGTTTGATTTTCAAGCGCTAGTTATTTTCCGATCACCGAAAAAGGCAAGTGTCAGGATATAAAAAATGTTGAGAATAGTATCCGGCAGGAATTATTAAACGCTTGATTTTACTTTAGGCAACAGACGCCATCAGTGGCGAACAAGCTTGAACGTATAAGGCTTGTGCTCAGGCTTTTTGTTTTCTGTAAAAAGGGATAATGTCGGCACCTTCATCGAGATGATGAGATTTCACGGGGAGTTCTTGGTCCTTTTCAGTTGGAGAAATCGATACTATTTCAAAAACATTGTTGATGGATTCAAAGCTTTTCATAGTCACCAGGTCTTCCATGCCACTGAGGACATCGCGCATTACCATTTCCATTGCCTTGGGACCAAGAGTTGAGTCGGAGGGATTTTTTTTAGACATTATTAATGATTAGCCTGCGTCACAATTATCAAATTCAGATACCAGAATATAACGGCATCAACGCTAAAAAACTTGAGAGTAAATGGGGGCGTTAGGATACTGGCTAGTATTTAATCAAGGCTTATTGAGCTTTAAAAATCCAGATAATTCAAACTATAAGCATGCCTCGTGAACGCTGTTTATCGATAAACAGTGATATCCGCAAAGCAACGCAGGATGACGAGGAGAACGCAGATTAGTTCGTGATAGCGAATGACCCATCATTGAGGCATACATTAAAAGCGTCAATCGAGTGACATAGTGATGGGCTGTTGTGTCACTATGTCACTCGTAATGCCGATTAATGAGGTTTTCAAGCTTTAAGATCTATATCGGTATGTGGGTGCCAGGTCAGTGGCGATCCACTTCGTTGGGGATAAATTCCTGGATATTTCTGAGTATGGCCCTGTGTACCTTGGGGGTGCCACAGATGATATTGCCGCTTTGCAGATAGCTGTCCTCACCGCGAAAGTTGGTAACGATGCCACCCGCTTCTTTAATCATCAATGCACCAGCAGCCATATCCCATTCACTCAGGCCGAATTCCCAGAAGCCGTCCAGTCTGCCGGCAGCCACATAGGCCAGGTCGAGCGAGGCGGCACCGGCACGGCGTATACCTGCTGTATCCGGAAATAATGCCTTGAACATGCCCATGTAGGCGTCAAGGTGCTGCTGTTGACGAAACGGGAAACCGGTGCCGAGCAGGGCACCTTCCAGTGATAGCTGGGAGGTAACGCGTAAACGTCTGTTATTCAATTGCGCGCCAGCACCCTTTGAAGCGGTAAAGAGTTCCTGGCGAACAGGATCATAGATGACGGCCTGGTCCAGGCGTCCTTTGTGTTTTAGTGCAATGGAAACTGCAAACTGTGGAAATCCACGCACAAAATTAGTGGTTCCATCAAGGGGATCAATGACCCAGAGGTAATCATCCTTGCCAGCATCAGACCCACTTTCCTCGGCCAAGGATACCATGAGAGGGGAAGGAGCGCCTGAGGATGGATATGATTTCCTTTTCAGCCATTTTATCAACGTCGGTGACAAAATCATTGCGTGCCTTGGAAGTGACTTCCAGGGTGTCGACGCGGTTTGCATAACGCATGATTATATTCCCGGCACTGCGGGCAGCGCGGATAGCGATATTGAGCATGGGATGCATAGTGGAGTGGCCTTGAGCTGCGATTTTACAAAGAGCGCAAGCATAGCAGATATGCATCGTTCTGGTAAATTGATCTGTCAATAATATGAACTTCTGCAAGTTATTATTATCAATGATTTAGTCGATATGGCTGCTGCTGAGTCGATATTTTGCTACTATAAACGGCTGACAAGCTATTGATAGTGAAACACACATGCTCCCCAATATACGTATAGTACTGGTAGAACCCAGCCATCCCGGCAATATCGGTGCGGTTGCCAGGGCCATGAAAAATATGAGTCTCGGGCATTTATATCTGGTATCACCTGAAAAATACCCGCACCCGGAATCCAGTGCTCGTGCCGCAGGGGCTGATGATATCCTTGACAGTGCTGTTGTTGTAGAGACCTTATCCGAGGCCGTCAGCGATTGCAGCCTGGTGTTCGGCGCCAGCGCACGTTTGCGAACCTTGAGTTGGCCGCAATGCGCGCCACGAGAGGCTGCTGACAAGATTGTCGAGGCCAGTCAGGCGGGGCGCGTGGCCCTGGTATTTGGACGTGAGCGTACTGGTTTGAGTAATGAAGAGCTCGATTTGTGTCATTATCTGGTTCACATTCCCAGTAATGAATCGTTCAGCTCCCTGAATCTGGGAGCCGCGGTACAGGTGCTGGCCTATGAAATCTTCAGTCGCCACCTGATATCTGAACAGGTTGAAGCCAGTACTAATGAGGATGTTCCGGTCGAGCAGATTGAAATGCAGCGTTTCTATCAACACCTGGAGACGGTGCTGGTTGATCTTGAATTTCTTGACCCCCGGCACCCGAAGAAACTGATGAGGCGATTAAGAAGGCTTTTTAATCGTGCCCAACCTGACCAGACCGAGATCAATATACTCAGGGGCATCCTCACGGCTGTAGAAAAGAATCGTGGCCAATCGGATAAGGATGCATGTTAGAGCCCCGGATGGTCTCGGGTCATTGTTTTGAATAAAAAAGCGCAATTACCAACAACAGGATTATATTATGTTTGAACGACTACGTGAGGATATCAATTGTGTATTTGAGCGCGATCCCGCTGCCAGGAGCAGGCTGGAGATCATCACGACCTATCCAGGGGTGCATGCATTGTTATTTCACCGCCTCACTCACAAGCTCTGGAATGTCGGCTTCAAATGGGTGGCTCGTTGGTTATCTTCATTCGCGCGTTGGTTTACAGGTGTTGAGATACACCCCGGTGCCAGCATCGGGCGACGATTTTTCATCGATCATGGTATGGGTGTTGTCATAGGGGAGACCGCCGAGATTGGTGATGATTGTACGCTTTATCATGGTGTGACCCTGGGTGGCACCAGCTGGAAAAAAGGCAAGCGGCATCCCACTCTGGGTGATGACGTGGTCGTGGGTGCAGGGGCCAAGATCCTGGGTCCTGTGACCATATCGAGTGGCGCTCGTATCGGTTCCAATGCCGTTGTCCTGAAAGATGTCGGGCCAGGCAATACGGTGGTGGGTGTACCCGGCAGGATTATAAAGGACAAAAAGACCGAGCTGGAACGCAAGCGCAAAGCCATCGCAGACAAGATAGGCTTCGACGCCTATGGCATGCATGATGAAATGCCGGACCCGGTTGCCAATGCGATCAACAACATGCTCGATCATATGCATGCGATGGATCAGCGACTGGAACGGATGTGTGGAGCCATCAAGAGCCTCGGTGCCGAGATCGTTGACACCAAGCTGCCGGACCTGGGTCCCTGTGAGATCAGTAGTGCCGTTGCTTCGGATATTGATAAAGAGACTGAAGAACAAACGGATAAGGTGGATGCTAAGGAGAGGCGGGGAGAGGAGTAGATGTGCTTCTGGATAATACTTGACTATTTTAATCAGGAACTATACAATCCTTACTAAATTAGTCAGGAATTTGCCTGGCTGTATTAGTATATTATTTAATTTTGCAGGATATTGCAATGAGACTGACTACGAAAGGCCGATATGCGGTCACTGCCATGCTGGATCTGGCCCTCCGTCAGGAAAAAGGCCCGATTTCACTGGCTGAAATCTCCGAGCGCCAGGGCATTTCCCTGTCTTATCTGGAGCAATTGTTCACACGTTTGCGCCGTTCCGAGCTGGTCAAGAGTACGCGTGGGCCGGGCGGAGGCTATACCCTCAGCCGCCCTGCAGATGATATTGCGGTCGCAGAGGTGATTATTGCGGTTGATGAAAAGGTCGACAGTACGCGCTGTGGCGGTCTGGGTAATTGTCACGATGATGAACGTTGTCTGACGCATGAATTGTGGATGGATCTGAGTCAGCAGATCTACCAGTTCCTTGATAATATATCATTGGGAAATTTGGTAGCGCGTGAAGATGTTCGCGAAGTGGCAGAACGCCAGAGTGAAAAACAGTCACATAGCGTGACGATGGATGAGAAGATTACGGCCGGTCTTTAACTATGATAATTAATACCGTGTCTATTGAAAATTTGTGAATGAGGTGGTGAAGTGAGCAACAGGAAATTACCCGTCTATCTGGACTATTCAGCGACCACACCGGTAGATCCGCGTGTCGCTGAGCTAATGTGTACCTATCTAACTCTCGATGGGAATTTTGGTAATCCTGCTTCTCGTTCACATGAGTATGGCTGGGAAGCGGATAAGGCAGTGAGTCAGGCACGTGCCAATGTGGCCGAACTGATCAATGCGGACCCAAAAGAAATAGTCTGGACTTCGGGAGCGACCGAATCTGATAATCTTGCTATCAAAGGCGTTGCTCATTTTTACAAGAAAAAGGGCAAACACATCGTTACCTGTAAAACCGAACACAAGGCGGTACTCGATACCTGCCGTCAGCTCGAACGTGAAGGCTATGAGGTTACCTATTTGGACCCTGAGAGTAACGGTCTGGTAGATTTGGGCAAGTTAAAGGCCGCATTGCGTGAAGACACCATTCTGGTTTCTATTATGCATGTCAATAATGAAATCGGCGTCATCCAGGACATCAAGGCAATTGGTGAATTAACACGCGAACGTGGCATTATTTTTCATGTTGATGGCGCACAAAGTGCTGGCAAGGTGCCCATAGACATGGATGATCTCAAGGTTGATCTGATGTCGTTTTCGGCTCACAAGATCTATGGCCCCAAAGGTATCGGCGCACTCTATGTGAGACGTAAGCCGCGCATCAGGGTCGAGGCGCAAATGCACGGCGGTGGTCATGAGCGTGGTATGCGTTCGGGTACATTGGCAGTCCATCAGATCGTCGGCATGGGTGAAGCCTTCCGTTTGGCCCGTGTAGAAATGGCGGCTGATAATGAAAAACTGCTGATGCTGCGCAACCGTTTGTGGGATGGACTGAAGGACATGGAAGAAGTCTATCTGAATGGTGATCTGGACAACCGTGTTGCTGGTAATATGAATATCAGTTTCAATTTTGTCGAAGGTGAGTCATTGATCATGGCGGTCAAGGATCTAGCGGTCTCTTCCGGTTCTGCCTGTACATCGGCTAGCCTCGAGCCTTCCTATGTTTTACGTGCGCTGGGCCGTAGTGATGAGCTCGCGCATAGTTCGATCCGCTTTACATTTGGTCGTTTCTCAACGATAGACGATGTTGATTACACCATTGAGTTGATGCGTGACAAGGTTGAGAAATTACGTGAACTATCGCCATTGTGGGAAATGTTCAAAGAAGGTGTTGATCTGTCCAAGGTTCAGTGGGCAGCTCACTAGTTAATTTTTGAGTTTATTTGTAGGAGATGCATCATGGCATACAGTGATAAAGTTATCGATCATTACGAAAACCCACGTAATGTTGGTTCTTATGACAAGTCGGATACGACTGTCGGAACAGGAATGGTCGGCGCACCCGCTTGTGGTGATGTAATGAAGCTCCAGATTAAGGTCAATGAACAAGGTATTATTGAAGATGCCAAGTTCAAGACCTATGGTTGCGGTTCTGCGATTGCCTCCAGCTCGCTTTTGACCGAATGGGTCAAGGGCAAGACACTGGATGAGGCAAGTGAGATCAAAAATACGGATATCGCCGAAGAGCTGGAATTACCACCGGTAAAGGTCCATTGCTCGGTGCTGGCAGAAGATGCGATCAAGGCCGCTATCGAGGATTACCAGGGTAAGAAATCCGGTTAATTCCGGAAACCTGGATCTTTCACAGTATATAGATAGCGAGTATTTGAAATGGCAATTACACTAACGACAGCAGCGGCAGACCGTGTCAAAACCTTTCTTTCCAATCGTGGTAAAGGTATCGGTTTGCGTCTGGGAGTCAGGACATCAGGTTGCTCGGGCATGGCCTATGTTCTCGAATTTGTCGATGACATTGACGAGAACGATGAGGTCTTCGAAGAGCATGGTGTCAAGGTGATAGTCGATCCCAAGAGTATGGTTTATCTGAATGGTACCGAGCTGGATTACAAGCGTGATGGTTTAAATGAAGGGTTTGAATTCAATAATCCTAATGTTAAAGACAGCTGCGGCTGTGGTGAAAGCTTTACCGTATAACCTGACGGGCCCATACTGATCATGTCGTTTGATCTCTCCTCTGATTTTTTTCATTTGTTTGGTATTCCGGTGTCCTTTTCTGTGGACACTGGGGTATTGATGCAGCGTTATCGTGAGCTGCAACAGACAGTCCATCCCGATCGATTTGCCAATAGCAGTCAGCAGGAACGTAGAATGTCCCTGCAGTATGCAACACACATTAATGAAGCATTACGTGTTTTGAAGAATCCTCTGGAACGTGCGCGTTACCTGTTACAACTCAAGGGTGTCGTCTGGGATGATGAACAAACTACCCTGTCTGACCCCGAATTCCTGATGCAGCAAATGGAGCTCAGGGAAACATTGTCAGAGGTACGTGAGCAAGCAGATCCATTGCAGGCCATTGCCGATTTATTGGCAGAAGTTGACATTATCTACAAAGATAATACCGACCAACTGAAAACATTACTGCAATCTGACAGCGCAGGTGATCTGGACAAGGCCAGAAACCAGGTTAGAAAAATGCAATTTCTACAGAAATTGGTAAGTGAGGCAGAATCGGTCGAAGCCCAACTGGAAGATGAATGTTAGGCAGGCGTCCTGAGCATGGAATAATGATATAATTTCATCATCATGAAATCATTGTCCTGGTTGAAGACCTGTAGGGTCTGAACGATAAACGAACCGGCATAACCCAATTAGTCTAGAAAATTATTATGGCATTATTGCAAATATCAGAACCCGGACAGACGGATGCTCCTCACCAACGTCGTCTCGCGATTGGCATTGATTTGGGTACCACTAATTCCCTGGTGGCGACAGTCCGCAGTGGCGTGGCAGATACCCTGGCGGATGATGCAGGTAGCCACTTGCTCCCATCGGTCGTTCGCTACCGCGAAAACCTGGAAGCAGAAGTGGGTGAGCAGGCAAAAATGGCGGCGCCCAAAGATCCGATGAATACCATTGTTTCAGTAAAACGCCTGATGGGGCGAGGTATTGAAGATATCAGGAGCAAAGAGTTTGGTGCTTACGAATTTGCTGACAATAACTCGGTTGTCCCGCGTATCCATACGGCAGGTGGTGACGTCAGTGCGATCGAGGTATCCAGTGAGATATTGAAGGTATTGCGCGATCGCGCAGAGAAAACCCTGGGTGATACCGTCACCGGCGCCGTGATTACTGTGCCGGCCTATTTTGATGATGCCCAGCGACAGGCGACCAAGGATGCGGCACAGTTGGCTGGTTTGAAGGTGCTGCGGTTATTAAATGAACCGACTGCGGCGGCAGTGGCCTATGGACTGGATAAAAAATCAGATGGGGTTATCGCGATCTATGACCTCGGAGGCGGCACCTTTGATGTCTCTATCTTACGACTGAACCGCGGTGTTTTTGAGGTCATGGCGACCGCCGGTGACAGTGCGCTGGGTGGGGATGATATGGATATGGCCATTGCCCGCTGGATGATGCAGGCTGCTGATATCAGCGATGATGCCGATCATGCACAGATCAGAAGGCTCATGCATGAGGCTCGTCGTGCGAAAGAAGCATTGACTGAAAACGATCANGTGAATGTCGAGATCAGCCGCATGGATAATACCGTCTGGCAGGGCATCCTGACTCGAANNGTCATGAACGAATTGATTGATGCCTTGATTAAAAAAACCATCAGCCCCTGTCGTCGTGCCTTGCGTGATGCAGGGATAGGTGTCGATGAAGTCGATGAGGTTGTGTTGGTTGGTGGCTCTACCCGGGTGCCGCGTGTGCGTGAAAAAGTAGAGGAATTTTTCAAGCAGGCGCCACTGCTTAATATTGATCCGGACAAGGTCGTCGCTGTTGGCGCGGCCATCCAGGCTGATGTACTAGTCGGTAATAAGCCGGATGATGAAATGCTCTTGCTGGATGTAATCCCATTGTCACTCGGCCTGGAAACAATGGGCGGACTGGTCGAAAAATTGATTAATCGCAATACAACCATTCCGGTGGCGCGTGCCCAGGAGTTTACGACCTATAAAGACGGGCAGACTGCTATGTCAATCCATGTCCTCCAGGGGGAGCGTGAAATGGTTGATGATTGTCGCTCGCTGGCGCGCTTTTCTTTGCGTGAGATACCGCCGATGGTGGCAGGTGCCGCTAGAATTCGTGTGACTTTCCAGGTCGATGCTGACGGTTTGTTAAGCGTGTCAGCAGAAGAATTAACCAGTGGTGCGCAGAGCAGTATCGAAGTTAAACCCTCCTATGGCCTGGAAGATAGTGAAATAGAGCAAATGCTGCGAGATTCAATGGCGCATGCCCAGGATGATATGCAGTCCAGACGTCTGCGTGAACAACAGGTCGAAGCNGAGCGAGTGATCGAGGCCCTGAATGCTGCTTTGCAAAAGGACGGTAACAAGTATCTGCAAAAAGAAGAGGCCGAGACTATTAATCAGGCCCTGGCGGCATTACAGGACATTGCTCGCAGTGACGACGTCGACAAGATAAAGTCGGCGATAAAACATCTGGAGAAATCCTGTGACGGGTACGTTGAGAAGCGCATGAACTCCAGTATTCAAAGTGCCATGTCCGGTCATAATGTCGAAGAATTCGAGCCCTAACGTGGTTCTATATCAGTAAAGAGAGGAATTTAGGAATGCCACAGATAATATTTTTACCCCATGAGGAAATTTGTCCGGACGGGGCCGTGATTGATGCCGAGCCCGGTGTCACTATTTGTGATGCAGCCTTGAAAAATGATATTGATATTGAGCATGCCTGCGAAAAGTCCTGCGCCTGCACAACCTGTCATGTCTATATCCGTGAAGGCCTGGAGTCGATTAATGAATCGACGGAGGATGAGGATGATCTGCTGGACAAGGCCTGGGGCCTGGAGCCTGATTCTCGTCTGAGCTGCCAGACGATCGTTGGCGATCAGGATCTGGTCGTGGAAATTCCAAAATATACGATCAATATGGTTTCCGAGAATCACTAGGAGAAGTCGATATGAGCCTGAAATGGATAGACACCCTGGATATTGCCATCGAACTGGATGAGGCCCATTCTGATGTGGACCCGAAGACCATTCGATTTACCGACCTGCATCAGTGGGTTTGTGATCTTGACGATTTTGATGATGACCCTGACCATTCAGGGGAAAAAATACTTGAAGCTATCCAGATGGCCTGGATAGAGGAGAGAGAATAGCATTAAAATCAATTGGATACATTAAATAGCCAGGATGTGGCGTATGCCTAGATACATTTTAATGGTTTTGTCATAGAATGTAGATAAATTGACTCTAATTGCTTGAAATTAAAAGCAGAGTTAAACTTAATCCTGCAGGATTATTCTTAAACCCGCGTCAATACGCGGGTTTATAGTATAGTCGATACCCGTTAGTGTGCTGTAGGTCAGCAGATAACAGAAACAGATGGTGGATGGCAGCTTAACGACATCATTGTTTAACGGTAACTTTATATGGCAACAGGCTTGAGTTCATAAATGACAGATAATCAGGTATCCATGCAAGCATCATCTGAAAAAGTGAACCTGTTGGATCTTAATCAGCAGGGCTTGAAAGACTTTTTTGCCGAAATAGGCGAGAAGCCTTTTCGTGCCACGCAATTGATGAAATGGATTTATCATGAAGGTGTCGTCGACTTTCAGGCCATGAGCAACCTCAGCAAATCACTGCGTGAACGTCTCTCTACGATAGCGGAAATTCGTTTGCCCCAATGTGTCACAGAACATCCTTCCAGCGATGGTACCCGCAAGTGGGTCCTTGAAATGGAGGATGGTAATCGTATAGAGACCGTTTTTATCCCCGAGAAGGGTCGAGGAACCTTGTGTGTCTCGAGCCAGGTCGGCTGTACACTCAACTGTACCTTTTGCTCCACAGCGACCCAGGGATTTAATCGTAACCTGAGTACTGGTGATATTATCGCGCAGGTGGTGTTTGCCAATCGCACCATGGGTCTCACTGAAAATCGCGGACTTTTACCCGTGACTAATGTGGTTATGATGGGTATGGGTGAACCGTTGATGAATTTTGATAATGTGATCCGCGCCATGGAGATCATGAACGATGACATCGGCTGCGGTATTTCCCGACGCAGAATCACTTTAAGTACCTCTGGCGTAGTGCCCATGATGTTGCGTATGCGCGACGTCTGTGATGTGAGTCTGGCCGTGTCATTACATGCCCCTAACGATGAATTACGTAATGAGTTGGTTCCTATTAATAAAAAATACCCTATCAAGGTATTGCTGGATGCGTGCAAACACTACGTGGAAGGCAAGGCGCGTCGTCGCGTAACGTTTGAGTATATTATGATCGATGGCATCAATGACACACGCCAACACGCCAGGCAACTGGCGAAGATACTGGAAGGGGTTCCGGCTAAAATCAATTTGATCCCGTTTAATCCNTTTCCNCAATCCGATTACCAACGTTCCAGGCCNGAAGTGATTCTGGCNTTTCAGGAAATCCTGGTGGCCGCGGGTTATACCACGATCATCAGGAAGACAAGAGGTGATGATATTGATGCGGCCTGTGGTCAATTGGTAGGCAAGGTTCACGATCGTACACGCAGACAGGAAAGAATGCGCCAACAACAAGTAGACACCAGGGGTTTGTTGCAATGAGGGTATTGAAAATAGCTTTGCTTATGTTGGCCGGTTTTGTTTTGGTAGCCTGCTCCGGCAACCAGGAAAATATCAAACAATCCGATAAATCATCCAATATTAATGTTGAGCTCGGCATTACTTACATGAAAGAAGGTAAGTTAGACACTGCCATGGATCGCCTGCAGAAGGCAATACTTCAAAACCCGTCCAATCCATTGGCCTACAGTAGTCTGGCTTTATTGCAGATGCGTCTTGAGCAACTGGATGATGCCGAGAACAACTTCCAGAAGGCGATAAAGTTGGCGCCGGATAATTCTGCTATCAAGAATAATTATGGTACATTTCTATGTCAGCAAAAACGCTATCCCGAAGCGCAGGAACAATTCTTACAGGCCATCAAAAACCCGCTCTATAAAACACCGGAGCACGCCTATGTAAACGCGGGTAAATGTACTGCCGACAAGGCATTGGCCGAGAAATATTTTCGTGCTGCCCTACGCAACAATTCGACCTTGCCCGGCGCATTGCTGGAGATGGCACGGTTGAGCCTGGAATTAAAACGTTATTTATCTGCGCGCGCTTATCTGCAACGCTATCATGCTGTGCGTGATCTTGATGCTGCCAGTTTATGGGTCAGTGTTCGGGTTGAAAAACAATTAGGGGATAAGACAACTATGCATAAACATGCCTTGTTGTTACAGAGAAAGTTTCCTGATTCAGAAGAAACAAGACAGTACCTGCAATGGGTTAAACAATGAGTGAAAAAAATAATAACAATAATAATGAAGATATAAACAACGGACCCGGTTCGTTATTACAACAGGCCCGCATCAGTAAGGAGTTATCGATAGAAGATGTCTCCAGCCGTTTACGTCTCGGTAAAGATGTTATCGATGCCATCGAGAATGATAAGTACGATAAATTACCTGCGCCGATTTTTGTGCGTGGCTATATGAAAAGTTATGCGTCCTTTGTGGGTGTGGACGTGAACCAGGTGATTGATCAATATAATCAACAAACGGGTGAAGTTAAGGCGGATATCTCATTGGCGGCGGCCTATGTGACGCCTCCCGCCATGACGGCCATCAAGGACAGGAAAAAAAGATGGTTGCCTGCGATTGTTGCTGGGGTGCTGGTATTGACAGGGCTCGTCGTCTGGATGTTGATCGACACAGATTCTACTGAGCAATCTCCACCTCAGCTGGCAAGTAGTCCCGCAGAGACCGAGACGGCTGCCAATGCATTGAGTCCTGCCATTGAGTCTGGCATGGATATGAATAAACAACAGGCGGATGAAATGCTGCAGGAACAGCCGACAATCGAGGCAACACCTGCTGAACCAGCCCTTGAGCCTGAGGTGGAAAAAGAACTGGAACCTGTTACTACCGCGTCAGCTAATGAGTCTGGAACAGGGGCCGATGAAGTTAGTCAGCAGACCGTTAAGCCAGAGCTTGAACAATTGGTACTCGTATTTAATGGCGATTCCTGGGTGGATGTGAGTGATGCAACGGGTAAGCGCTTGATTTATAGAATGTTGAAATCTGGTCAGCAACGTACTGTTAAAGGCCAGCCTCCCTTCAAGCTGACGTTGGGTAATGCTCCCGAAATAAATTTGACACGAAATGGTGAAAGCGTTGACCTAACTCCCTATACTCGTGGAAAAGTAGCCAAGTTCAGGCTGGGAAATATTAATGAGTAGTCGACTGAATGGAAAGAGACCATCATGATTAGTGTGCATAAGATCGAACGTCGTCAATCCCGTCAAATAATGGTGGGTAATGTGCCCATTGGTGGCGGTGCCCCCATTAGTGTTCAAAGTATGACGAATACGGATACCTGTGATGTTGATGCTACCGTCGGACAGATCAAGGCGCTGGAGGATGCCGGTGCTGATATCGTGCGCGTGTCAGTACCTACCATGGATGCGGCCGAGGCCTTTGGTAAAATTCGCCAGCAGGTCAATGTCCCGTTGGTCTCTGACATACATTTTGACTATAAAATTGCGTTACGCGTGGCTGAGCTGGGTGTGGATTGCCTACGCATCAATCCAGGCAATATTGGTAAGGAAGAGCGCGTGCGCGCGGTGGTGGATAGTGCACGTGATCGCGGTATACCGATCAGGATTGGCGTGAATGCCGGCTCCCTTGAAAAGGATTTGCAGAAAAAATATGGTGAGCCTACGCCTGAGGCATTAGTCGAGTCTGCTATGCGTCATATCGATATATTGGATAGACTGGATTTTCAGAATTTCAAGATCAGCCTAAAGGCTTCTGAGATATTCATGACCGTGGCTGCCTACCGACAGTTGGCATCTCAAATCGAGCAGCCCTTGCATCTGGGGATCACCGAGGCGGGTGGTGCTCGTGCAGGTGCAGTCAAGTCGTCTATCGGTCTCGGTATGTTGTTGGCCGATGGTATCGGCGATACCATCAGGATATCACTGGCTGCCGATCCGGTTGAAGAGATCAAGGTGGGTTTTGATATACTGAAAAGCCTGCATCTTCGTAGCAAGGGTATTAACCTGATTGCCTGTCCTTCCTGTTCGCGGCAAAATTTTGATGTTATCAGTACGGTCAATGAACTGGAATCGCGACTGGAGGATATTCAGGAGTCAATCGATGTGGCGGTGATAGGTTGTGTTGTTAATGGTCCAGGTGAGGCGCGTGAAGTGACGGTCGGTTTGACAGGGGGCACCCCAAACCTGTTATATATTGATGGCAAGCCTTCTCATAAAGTGGATAATGCCCACCTCGTTGATGAGCTGGAGAAGACTATTCGTGAGGCTGTTGAACGCAAAAAAAGTGAGGGTGATGATGGTTCATCCATCCAGGTCAAGGTTTCCTGAGCGACTATACAGGTAAAAGATCTGACAATTTCCGCTGTACACCAATACTGACTGACATCATATTAGTGAACTCTCCCGGGTCTGCAAATCTCTATATTTGAGGCTGGGCATATGTAGGGTGAATGTTAGCGGCGGATCATCCAGAATAGAACAGAAAGAATCCCGTCAGGGAGGAAGAGATAGGAATATTATGGCAAAAAGTATTAAGGCCATCAGAGGCATGCACGATATCGTGCCGGAGCAAACGCCACTTTGGCAGCTTCTTGAGAAATCCACCAGTCGTATTCTGGGCGCCTATGGGTATCAGGAAATACGCATGCCTGTTGTAGAGAAAACAGATCTTTTTAAACGCTCGATTGGTGAAGTAACCGATATTGTAGAAAAAGAAATGTATACCTTTGAGGATCGTAACGGTGATTTTTTAACCTTGCGGCCTGAAGGAACCGCAGGTTGTGTACGTGCTGGCATAGAGAACGGTCTGCTTTATAACCAGGTCCAGCGGTTGTGGTATATTGGCCCCATGTTCAGGCATGAGCGTCCCCAGAAAGGCCGCTATCGCCAGTTTCACCAGGTTGGTGTCGAGACTTTTGGCATGGAAGGCGCTGAGATAGAAGCCGAGTTAATATTTATATGCGCGCGACTATGGAAGACGCTGGGTCTCAAAGACATCAGGTTGCAGATCAATACCCTTGGTACAGCCACTGAGCGTGTTGCCTATCGTGATCACCTGGTGGACTATTTGTCGGCGCATAGGGATGTTCTTGACGAAGATAGTGTCAGGCGCCTGCATACTAATCCGTTGCGTATCCTGGACAGTAAAAACCCGGTCATGCAGGAACTGATTGAAGCGGCCCCGCGACTGATGGACCATCTGGGTGCTGACTCCAGGCAGCATTTTGAACGCCTGCAACATATCCTTGATGCCGCGCAGCTTGATTATCAGGTGAATCACCGCCTGGTAAGGGGGCTGGATTATTATAGTCATACGGTATTTGAGTGGGTGACCGATCTGCTGGGTGCCCAGGGTACTGTCTGTGCGGGTGGAAGATATGATAGTCTGGTAGATCAACTGGGCGGGAAACCGACTTCTGCCTGTGGTTTTGCTATGGGTGAAGAACGCCTGGTTGCCTTGCTCGAAGAGCAGGGGCTTGAGTCGGCGGATGCCAGGCCACACGTGTATTTTATCAATTTAGGTGAAGCGGCTGAACTCAAAGCCCTGGAATTGGCCGAAGAATTGAGGAACCGGCATGCGTCTATCCGCGTAGTGCTGAATTGTGGTGCGGGCAGCTTGAAGGCCCAGATGAAGCGCGCAGACAAAAGTGGTGCTGCTATGGCGATTATCCTGGGTGACCAGGAATTACAGGCAGCGCAGGTGTCCTTGAAATTTTTACGAGGTCAGCAAGAGCAGGCTTTGATACCCATAGCAGCGCTATCCGCTCACATCGATGGCTTGCTGGAGCAAGGTGTTATCTGAGCGCGATGGCTTTGGTTAACGGCATTTTTTTTAGTGTGGTCCTGTGACAGGATTGCAATCATGATTTTGTAAGAGGAATATTAAAGTGGACTATGCAACGGACGAAGAACGCGTTGAAGAGTTAAAAAAGTGGTGGAAAGAAAATGGCAAGTCAGTCATCTTCGGTATTGCCCTGGGACTGTCGATTCTAGTGGGTTGGCGCTATTGGCAGGATTATCAGCTCAATCAGTCTGTGCAGGCATCTACCCTGTATACCCAACTGGAACAGTCCATTCAGCAAAAGAAACCAGAACAGGCGACTGCATTTTCTGAAGAGATTTTCAAGAAATATGAAAAGCATATTTATGCTGTCTATACCGCATTAAGTATGGCGAAAATGAAAATGGATGAAAATAAACCGAAAGAAGCCATGGAGCTATTGCAATGGGGTTTTGATCACGCATCGACACCGGAACTCAAACATTTACTGACGCTCAGATTGGCACGTGTTTACTTGTCCGAGAATGAACTGGATAAGGCCTATGCCCTGGTCAGTCATGTCGAAAAAAACCCATTCAGTGCAGCATATGAAGAACTAAAGGGTGATATCGAAATCAGGAAAGGGAATGAAGAGCAGGCTTTGTCTTCTTACCAGAAGGCTTCACAGGAGCTGTTACCTGGCACGCGTGTTAGTCCTTCCCTGCAGTACAAAATTGATGATCTCGCCAGGATTAAATAGGTAGTAAATCGATGAAATCTTATGTAATAGTGATAGCACTTTCACTGATGTTGAATGGTTGTACCTGGATATCAGAATATCTCAGTGGCGATGATAATATTGACCCCCCCAAAGAACTGCTTGAATTAAAGAATGCCATTGACATTGAAAAGATCTGGTCCGTTAGTACCGGTGATGGCAGTGGTGAGCAATTATTACGTCTGACACCTGCCGTGGAGGATGGGCGAGTGTTTGTCGCCACACTGGATGGTCATTTAAAGGCTTTTAAAATAGCAGACGGTGAGCAAGTATGGGATATGGAAACCTCGCAGAAGCTAACGGCAGGCCCGGGTGTGGGGTCTGGTTTGGTTTTGGCAGGTACGCGTAGCGCTGAAGTTATCGCGCTCCGTACGGATGATGGCAAGGCTGTCTGGACGACGAAGCTGAGCAGTGAGGTATTATCGGTTCCTGAGATCAGGAAAGATATTGCCATCATACGCACCAGTGATGGTCGCGTGACTGCACTGAATCTGGAAGATGGCAAGAAACTCTGGGATGTATATAAAAAAGAACCCTCTTTGACCTTGAGGGGAACCAGTAAACCATTGATCGTTAATGACAGTGTGATCAGTGGATTTGATAATGGTCTGCTGGTCGCTATGTCTTTATCTGATGGGCATCAGCAATGGCAAAGACGTGTTGCTGTCGCACGTGGAAGAACCGAGCTTGAGAGGGTGGTTGACCTGGATGCCGATCCGGTGGTTAGTGATGGAATTGTCTATGCCGCTGCATTCCAGGCGAATATAGCCGCCATCAGTTTACGCGATGGCCAGTTGATCTGGCAGCGTGAACTGTCTTCGCATGCGGGAATGGCCGTGAACGATTCACAATTGTATGTCACCGATTCTACCAGTCAGGTATGGGCGTTGCATGTCCGTAATGGCGCCTCCCTGTGGCGGCAGGATCAATTACAATACCGTTCATTAACAGCACCCGTGGTATTTGGTGAATACGTGGTTGTTGGTGATTTTGAAGGTTACCTGCACTGGTTAAAACAGGACAATGGAGAAGTCGTTGCGCGTATGCGAGGTGATTCCAATGGCTTTTCAGTCAGGCCGGTTGTTGCTGGTGATATCCTGATCAGTCTGGGCAAGGATGGTGACATGAACGCATTCAAGCTTAGCAAAGCCCAGTGAAAGAACCTCAAGGTCGGTAAAAATGATACCAGTTATTGCGCTTGTCGGCCGACCTAATGTTGGCAAGTCCACTCTATTTAATTATCTTACCAAAACCCGTGATGCACTGGTGGCAGACTATCCTGGCCTGACCCGTGACCGTAAATACGGTCAGGGCAAGGTCGGTGGTGCAGCCTATCTGGTGGTCGATACTGGCGGACTAAGCGGTGACAGGGAAGACATCGATGAACTCATGGCAGTACAGACACGCCTGGCTATTGATGAAGCGGATGTGATTGTATTTATGGTGGATGCACGTAATGGCGTGACCCCTTCTGATCACTTGATTACCCGTGAGTTACGCCAATTACAAAAACCGGTTTTTCTTGTTGTTAACAAGGTAGACGGTGTTGACGTCGATACCGCAGTTAATGACTTTTATGAGTTGGGTATCGCCGAACCATTCCCTATCGCGGCCGCTCGCGGACGTGGCGTTACCCAATTGATGCAATCCATACTCGAAAGCCTGCCGGAAGTAGATGAAGACGATAGTCTGCGCGATGAGGCTGACAGGATAAAAGTGGCTATCCTCGGGCGTCCCAATGTTGGTAAATCGACCCTGGTTAATGGTTTGATTGGCGAAGAGCGCGTGCTGGCATTCGACATGCCTGGTACGACCCGTGACAGTATCTATATTCCATTTGAGAAAAACGGCCAGGCCTATACATTGATCGACACGGCGGGTGTCAGGCGACGCAGCAAGGT
>JGI24023J19991_10001432_pt1 | contig 18203 bp, 15 predicted proteins | sample Cruoilmetagenom1_FD_19991 | JGI IMG/M metagenome (IMG submission 19991) | reverse complement strand
ATTTTTTGAATGTCCATAGGGTATTAAATATTTGTGGCAAAGATACACAAAAAACCTATTGGGTTTTTTCTGATATTTTTGAATCACAGTGTTTACTTTTACTATAATTAATGGGTAATATAGTTTTTATTTATTCTTTAAATAAATTAAAAGTAATTACTTAAATTCAATTAGTAAATGCAATTTTTAGGAGTATATCTAATTTTTTAATTAAAAAAACCACTCAAAAGAGTGGTTTTATATCTGTTGTTGCTGAAGGAAAAAAATTATAAAAATTTCTTCCCTAAATTAAGTAAATCATCGACAACGCTACCGTCACCGTCTGAGTCTAACATTTTTTCTATAAAACTACTTTCTTTATTAGCTTGCTTGTCTCCGCCAATCATGTTGCCAATGATATTGGTCAAATCTGTAGAATTGGAAACATTTGATTGACTGGTTTGTTTGCCAATCATACCCATAACGATGGGGGCTGCCATTTTTAAAATATTCATAGCCGAACCTAAATCTAGTCCGCTTTTTTGTCCAAGTGCTTCAGCTACATTTTCTTTTTTGTCACCCAATACGTGACCTAGAATTTTATCGCCGTCTTGTACAACATCTTCATTTACGTTTCCGCCACCAAAAATATCAGAAATGTTATCTAAAATTCCACCGTTGTGTTTGCCACTCTGAAGTGCTTCTAATAAACCTGAAGCAGTATCCGGATTGGAAGCGTTTTTCTTTAAAGCACCCATTAGCATAGGAATGGCTGTACTTATAGCGGATTGTGTTTTGTTAGTGTCTTGTCCTACTTGAGAACTGGCACCTTGTAAAATCATTTGTCCCATAGGACCTTGTAGTAAATCTAAAATTCCTGACATATTTATTATTGTTTTATTTTTGCAAATATATAAAAAAATTAACTTAAACAATGAGTATTCAAAATTATTTTATCAATCATTACTATTTTTATTGTTTACTTAAAGATTTATTAGGGATTTATCTAAATGATTATTGTAAGGCATTAAATCATTTTTTTATTCATTGTATATTATTACATTTGTTTTTAATAAAATGAAGTATGAGTAAATATCAAAATAAAATTTTAATTATATATTCCGGTGGTACAATTGGGATGCAAAAAGACAACGATACGGGCGCGTTAATTCCTTTTGATTTTTCTAAAATTAGAGAATATATTCCTGAATTGAAATTAATTGATAAAGAGATAAATGCTATTTCTTTTGATGATCCCATTGACTCGTCAAATGTGCAAATAAAACATTGGAAAATGTTAGCGCAAATGATCGAAGATCAATATGATCAATTATGACGGTTTTGTGATTTTACACGGTTCGGACACGATGGCATATACTGCTTCAATGTTGAGTTTTTTGTTAGAAAACTTATCAAAACCGGTTGTGTTGACAGGTTCTCAACTACCCATTGGTGATTTGCGTACCGATGCTAANGANAATATTATCACATCTATAGAAATAGCTGGTAGTTATAAGGATGGTAAACCTTTGGTGCCTGAGGTGAGTATNTATTTTGAATTTAAATTGCTAAGAGGTAATCGAACGACTAAAGCCAATGCAGAGCATTTCAATGCTTTTGATTCGCCAAATTATCAGCCATTGATGCAATCTGGCGTAAATTTGAAATTTTTTGAGCGTCGTATTTTGCCGCAGTCAACAGGAATTTTTAATGCTTATAAAGAAATCGATTCAAATGTTGTGGTGTATAAAATGCATCCGGGTATTTATGAAAAGCAATTGTTATACATTATAAATATACCCGACCTCAAAGCCATTATTTTGGAAACCTATGGTACAGGAAATGCTATAACAGCCCCTTGGTTTCTCAAAGCCATAAGAATTGCAATTGAACAAAAGGGTATTTATATAGCCAATATCACGCAATGTCATTCAGGTAAAATTTTTCCTGATAAATATGATACAGGAAGAAAATTGATGGAAACAGGTGTTTTAAACGGAGGTGATTTAACAACTGAAGCTGCTTTGACCAAAATGATGTATCTATTGACTAAAAAGATGACGAAAACGGGTTTAAAACAAGCTTTTGAAAGATCTTTAAGAGGAGAGATGAGTTCTTGATAAACGTAATGTTATTGAATAATTCTGAAAATAATAGGTTTTTATTATTGTTTTCGTAAATATTGACAGGAATTATAATAAATTTGATTAAAAATGTGTTTTCATAGAAATAAAAAAACGAAATTTGGTGTTTAAATTAAAACGAATTATATTTGTGGCGCTGGAGAGATGACCGAGTGGCCGAAGGTGCACGCCTGGAAAGCGTGTGTGCGTCACAAGCGTACCGAGGGTTCGAATCCCTCTCTCTCCGCTCAATGGTAAAAAGAAATTATAACTATAATATAAACTAAAAACTAATAATTAATAAACTAAAACTGATATGAAAAAAGTATTTACTATTCTGACAATTGTAGGAATGTTGTTATTTGTAACAGCAAGCATTCAAGCTCAAACAGGAGAAAAAGCAAAAACAGAAAAGAAAGTTGATCAAGCAAAAAAAACGGATGATGCCAAGAATCTATCTTTTCATCAAGTGTTAAAAAAATATTTTGTTGAAGGAGGACCTGCTTTTATGGCAATTGTTCTTTTAACTTTAATTTTAGGTTTGGCAATCGCTATTGAAAGAATTTTCTATTTGGCATTTGCTGATACCAATACCGATAAACTTTTAGCAGAAGTAGAAGGTGCCCTTAACGAAGGTGGTGTTGAGGAAGCTCAAGAGTTATTAAGAAACAAAAAAGGACCTATTGCTTCTATTTTTTATGAAGGCTTAGAAAGAATGGACGAAGGTGTTGACGCTGCCGAAAAAGCAGTTGTATCTTATGGAAACGTGCAAGTAGGAAATCTTGAAAAAAATGTTTCTTGGTTGGCGTTATTTATTTCATTGGCCCCTATGTTTGGTTTCATGGGTACTGTAATTGGAATGATTGGTGCATTTGACAAAATTGAAGCAGCTGGTGATATGCAACCTTCATTGGTAGCAGGTGGTATTAAAGTTGCGTTATTAACAACTGTATTTGGTTTAATCGTAGCCATTATTCTTCAAATATTTTATAATTTTATTATTGCAAAAATTGATAGCATTGTCAATAAAATGGAAGATGCCTCTATTTCGTTAGTAGATATGTTGGTAAAATATTCTAAATAATTTTTTAAAATCTTATAACAGATGGAAACAAAAACTTTAAGTATTTTACAAAAAGTAATAATTGGCATCTTAGCTCTGATTGCATTGGTGTTTTTTATTCAGATTTTACGCAAACCNGAAAGCGGTGGCGCTATTAATGGAATGATTCAATTTACCTATGTCGTATTGGCTATAACAGTTTTGNTAGTACTTACGGCATGGNTAAAAGATATGATGTCACATCCTGCTAAATTAATGCAAACCGGTATTGCAGCCGTGCTTTTTTTAGTTGTGATAGGTGTATCAAAAGCTTTATCTGCCAGTGAGGCAGTTGACTATGGTAAAAGACATATTACAGGTAGTACCTCCAGTTGGGTGGATACAGGTTTATATACTTTTTATATTTTAGGAGCAATAGCTATTTTGTTGTTATTGTTTACAGAACTATTTCCCGGTTTATTTACAAAATCTGCCAAAAATGCTGATGCTATTGTAGATGATGTAATCGATGAGATAGAAGATTAATCCTAAAAAATAATACAATGGCTAAAAGAAATTTACAAGAAATAAATGCCGGTTCAATGGCGGATATAGCATTTTTGCTATTGATTTTCTTCCTTGTTACAACCACGATGGAAAGTAACTATGGGATTAGAAGAAAGTTGCCTCCACCACCGGATCCAAGTGTTGAAAAACCGATTTTAAAAATGAAAAATGTTTTGCAAATCGTGATCAACGGACAAGATAAAATGCTGATAGAAGAAAAACCTGCCACAGTAAAGGAAGTTAAAAAGATAGCGATGGATTTTATTACCAATAATGGTAAAGATCCTAGATCTTCAGATAATCCTCAAAAAGCAGTTATCAGTATTAAGGAAATGCGTGAAACTTCTTATAAAGAGTATATTTCTGTTTATAATGAGTTGATTGCTGCCTATAGTGTGTTGAGGAATAAATATGCACAAAAAAAATTCAGTAAGTCTTTTGACCAATTGACAGAGGAACAACAAAAGACAGTATCAGATTTTTATCCTCAAAAAATCGCAGAATCAATGACTAAATGATAAATTATGGGTAAATTTTCAAAGAAAAAAGAAGGGGGAACCCCCGCTATATCAACGGCTTCACTTCCAGATATTGTATTTATGTTGTTATTCTTTTTTATGGTAGCAACTGTAATGCGTGAAGGTGGAGAAAAGAAACTGGTTGTGAAAATGCCAACCGCAGATCAAGTAAAAAAGATTGAGAAAAAAGGATTGGTTGCCTTTATTAACGTAGGGCAGCCTATCGATAAATATAAAGCCAAATATGGTAATGAACCTAGGATTCAAATAGAAGATGCCTTTGCTTCAGCTACTGATGTGGGACCTTATGTTTTGAAATTCAAAGCAAGTAAAAGAGATGAAGAAAAAGGACTTATTCTTACATCTATTAAAGCTGACGGAGATGTAGGTATGGGTATTATCTCTGACATTAAAGAAGAACTTAGAAAAGTTAATGCACTAAAAGTAAATTATTCTACTAAAAGAGGTGCTGTCTCTAAGAATTTCGAAAAGTAAATATTTTTTATATTATAACTAAAACTCCTGCAATTTGTGGGAGTTTTTTTTTGTATTTTTTTTATTAATTTTACAAAAAAAGCAATGGCATATCAAGATATATTACAAAAAAAGAATTTTATTGGTGGTGAATGGATGTCGTCAAATAATAAAATGGCAGTCTATGACAAGTATTCTCAAAGATTGATTGCAGAAATTGATTTGGCTGATCAAGCGCAAATTAATCTGGCAATTCAAAAAGCTTTGGCGGTTTCTAAAGTATTTAAAAAATTCTCGATGGAACGACGTATAGGCATTATAGAAAAGCTTTACACCCAGTTACAGGCTAAGGCAGAAGATTTTGCACAACTTATTGCCGCGGAAGGCGGAAAACCCATCAGCTATGCAAGGAGTGAAGTTTATAGAGCGCTCGATAATTTAAAAACGGGTATTAGAGAAGCTTATTTGTTTACAGGCGAACAAATTCCTATCGATTATTTAAACGGTAAAAATAAAACCGCTTACACGATTAGGCAACCGCTTGGAATTGTTTTGGGCATTACACCTTTTAATTTTCCGCTAAACTTGGCGTTACACAAATTAATTCCGGCTATTGCTGTAGGTGCGCCTATTGTTTTAAAGCCTGCTCCACAAGCACCGTTGACATTATTGGCTTTTGCCAAATTGATTGAAAACACAGATTTGCCCAAAGGCGCTATAAGCATTTTAATAACCGATAATGAAAATGCACAAATATTGGTCGAAGATGATAATATTAAAGTTTTTAGTTTTACCGGTAGTGATAAGATTGGCTGGATGCTTAAATCTTTGGCAAATAAAAAGAAAGTTTTGCTAGAAATGGGCGGTAATGCAGCAGCTATTGTCGATGATGCTATTAATTTACAAAGAGCAGCGCGTAAATTGGTCTATGGTAGTTTTTTAAATGCCGGTCAAATATGTATTTCGACACAAAGAATATATGTTTTGGAACATGCTTATGAAGACTTTCTTAAATATTTTATAGAAGAAACCAAAAAAATAAAGTCAGGTGACGTTAGAGATCAAGATGTAATTAATAGTAGTATGATATCAGAAAAGGATTTGCTACGTATTAAATCTTGGATCGATGAAGCTGTTTCTCAAGGTGCAAAAGTATTGTATGGTGGTAATTTTTACGATAAAAAATCCAATATTTTTGAACCAACTATTTTAAGTCAAACCAATAATCAAATGAAGGTTAATAGAGAAGAGGCTTTTGCACCAGTGGTTATGATTGAGAAGGTTCGTAATTTTGCAGAAGCCATAGATTTGATCAATGAATCTCGATACGGATTGCAAGCCGGTGTATTTACCAACAACTTGGAGCATATTCAATTGGCGCAAGCTGATTTGGACGTGGGTAGTGTTATTGTAAATGATGTTCCCGGATTTAGAATAGACAGTATGCCTTACGGTGGTATCAAAGATTCAGGAATAGGCAAGGAAGGCGCTCGATATGTTATGCATGATTATACCGAATCTAAATTGATTGTAATTGGGTAAAAAAATATTTTTGTTTATTATATTTAGTCTTTTATAAAAATAAAAACCTCAATGATTAGCATAATCATTGAGGTTTTAAATTTGTTCAAGTTATTCTATTAAAATTTTTTTAAAACACTTTTAACGGCATCTTTATGAACGGTAAATCCCATCATTTTTAATTTGATAAAATCCGATGAAAAGAAGTAATATCCAAATTTTTCAGTTCCTGGATTGTTTCTAGATCCAGAGCTGCTATCTTTAAATAAAAACCAATATTTACCATCTTTTTTTGTCCATCCTACCAAATGCATGCCATGGTCATCTGTTGTTGAATGATTAGAAAAACGAAACTGTCTGGCATCATCATTAATATAAGCAGAAGGAATGTCAAAATCAGGAACAATAGCGACTTGAGGTTCGCCTTTTCCAGTCAGAAAACCAGCTTCTGATACATCGCCACCGATACTCATGCTATAACCATTTTTAATAGCACTGGTTAGTGCGTTCATAAACACATCTAAAGGTACATTGTAATAATCTTCTGAATGCCACCAATTATCAGGTACATCATAGGAACATTTGGTGTAATAAGGTTCTTGTTTGTAAGACAAAATTTCTACATAATCATCTGGATTGATTTGCAAATAATCCTTTAGATAGGTTTTTGGTGTATAGGTTTTGCCATCTACTTCGAATTTTTCTGGAGGCGTGCCAATGTGATGGTTCATAATAGATTTAATGGTGGCAGTAACTTCTTCTAGATTCCAAGCATTTGATTTTTTTACAGATTTTAGATAGCCTATCATTTCTTTGTACATTTTGTCATGTGTGTGAAACTTTCTGCCTTGTAATCCGTTATAAACATCCCAAGGCATGGCACCAAATTTTTTATAAATTCTGGCAAGGGCATTGCCTTCAGATCCTTGGTCAAATAAAGATTTTCCTCTCGTGCGAACATATTCTTGTGCTTTGAGTATATATTCATTATAAAAAGTAAAAGCTTCTGAGATTTTTACTTTTTTATGATGAAGTCTATATACTTCACTTTCGTAAAAAGACGTGGTAGAAAAATCCCAACAACTACCGGCATTTCCTTGTGAGATAGTTGGGTTGTGCCAAACAGATTTGTACATTGAAATTTTGTCAGGATATTGATTTTGTGATAAATCGGCTTTAAAACGTTTGTAGGCTTTGGGTTTATTGGCTTTGGCATTTTCAGCGTTAATATCTTTCAAGATAGTGTTATAGTAATAGACCTGTCCTTTGTCATATACTTTAAAAGTTCCTTTATCTTTATGCTGTCCAAATAAAGAGGCAAAAGCAAAAAAGCTAATGATTACGATTGATTTTTTCATATGTTTTCTGTTGTTTATATAAGATTAATATTATTCTTTAGATGTATTTCATCAAAAATATTTATGATTAACTGTTAATCGAAGCGAATTTACATAATTATTATGAATATTTCTATAATTTAGTACACGTCTTGTGAAAAAAATATAAATACAAAGGGGATTGTCATTTTTTTTGCTAACTTTGCGATGAAATAAATACAAATAAATGTATAATCGTGAGAATAATTAAAGAAAAAATTGCCGTTAACTATTATTTTAAAATGTATCAACGGATAATTTTATTTTTATTGATGTTATTATTTATCTATCTTTCTATTGAAGCTTTTTTACCGATAGATGCTTATGCAGATTATGAATTTACGCAAGAATCAATGATTTATGCCGGTTTAGCACTTATTGCTTTTTTGGTTTCTATGCTCAAAGAAGGGCTGTTTGTTTCTAATATTGAATTATATAAAGCTTTTTTTATTTTTTATATCCCTGTCTTTAGAACAAAGGTCGATTTGTCAAACAAAACAAGTGTTGTACTATTAAACGCTGAGGGAAAGCATATAAAAGAAAATGACATTGAAAATAAAAATATTGAGGACAAAAAAGGGGTGCGTATTTATTTATCAGATAAGAATTGCAAGAATAAGCGTTTTTTAATAGACATAAATGATGTTAAAATAAAAGATTTTGTAATCGAAATTCTTTCTCAAATGCTTGCGTTGGAAAGAATATAAAATCCTACGTTTTTTTAATAAATAGAGAACAATATATTACAATTTATATTTAATAATAATTTTTGTCGTATTTCAGAAATTTTTAAGCTTAAGTTTAATAATTTTGTTTTTTTAAGTATTTTTTTAAATATATTTTATAACTTAGCTTTTTTAAAACAGATATTATTTTTATTTTTATACCAAAAGTTTTTTTTTATGCTTACAAAAATCTACGCCGCCGCTATTTATGGTATTGATGCACATGCCGTAACTGTTGAAGTAAATATCGACAAAGGAATTGGTTATCATTTAGTTGGACTTCCCGATAAAGCCGTTAGTGAAAGCAGTTACCGCATTTCTGCTGCATTGGATAATGTGGGCTATAAAATGCCCGGTAAAAAAATTATTATTAACATGGCACCTGCTGATCTTCGCAAAGAAGGTTCTGCTTATGATTTGACTATTGCGATGGGCATTTTGGTTTCTTCGGGGCAAATTAAAGCATCCGAAATAGACCAATATTTAATTATGGGTGAGCTTTCATTAGATGGAGGATTGCAAGCCATAAAAGGTACTTTGCCTATGGTGTTAAAAGCCAAGGAAGATGGATTTAAAGGAATTATATTGCCCAAACAAAACGCTAAAGAAGCTGCTATTGTTGATGGAATCAGTGTTTATGGTGTCGAAAATATTTTGCAAGTGATTGAGTTTTTTGAGGGAAAAATTAGTCTCGAACCGGAGCAGATTGATTTAGAAGCCTTGTTTTACAAGCAATTGGCTGTTCCCGAGTTTGATTTTGCCGATGTAAAAGGACAAGAAACAGTAAAACGTTGTTTGGAAATTGCGGCATCAGGCGGGCACAATATTATTATGATTGGTCCCCCCGGAAGTGGTAAAACAATGTTAGCCAAACGGTTATCCGGTATTTTACCGCCTTTGGATTTGCAAGAAGCTTTAGAAACAACTAAAATTCATTCTGTTGCAGGAAAGTTAAAAAATGAAAAGGGTATTGTTAGCCAACGTCCTTTTCGTAGTCCGCATCATACTATTTCAGATGTTGCATTGGTTGGTGGTGGTAGTTATCCACAACCCGGCGAAATATCTTTGGCGCACAATGGCGTGTTGTTTTTAGATGAGCTTCCGGAATTTAAAAGAACCGTGCTTGAAGTAATGCGTCAACCACTTGAAGATAGAGAAGTAAATATATCACGTGCCCGATTTTCGGTTACGTATCCTGCCAGTTTTATGTTGGTGGCAAGTATGAATCCAAGTCCGTCTGGATATTTTAACGATGGCGATAGTCGTATGACTTCATCACCTGCAGAAATGCAACGATATCTCAATAAAATTTCAGGCCCGTTATTAGATCGAATCGATATTCATGTCGAAGTAAATCCGGTTCCTTTTGATAAACTTTCCGATGAAAGACGTGGTGAACCAAGTAAAGTAATTAGAGAAAGAGTGGTTAAAGCGCGTAAAATTCAACAAAAACGATTTTTTGATAATCTCAAGATACATTACAATGCACAAATGAATTCTAAAGAAATTAGGTCTTTTTGTAAGTTGGATGATATATCTTTAAATTTGTTAAAAAATGCAATGGAAAAGCTCAATTTGTCTGCACGCGCCTATGATCGTATTTTAAAAGTTGCTAGAACCATTGCGGATTTAGAAGACGTGCCGGATATTAAAAGCAATCATATTTCGGAAGCAATTCAGTACAGAAGTTTGGATCGAGATGGTTGGATTTAAAAACAATTAAATAGGCTTTTAAGTATATTTGAAATTTAGGGGGCGAAATACTATGAATTAATCGTATAATATTTTTATTTATAGAAGTTTACTTTAGTTTTAGAATGCTTTTGACGAATAATTTGGATAAAAAAGTGCCAAATAAATAAGTTAAGTAATTTTTGTATTGAGCCTTCTCATTATTTTGCGTAATTTTGTCAAATCTAAATAATTATTTATGAATTTTTCTGAAAAAGATACGCAATTTATTCAAAATTACGGTTTAAGTATTGACGAGGTGAATCGTCAAATAGCTATTTTAAAAGAAGGACTTCCAGCTACGGAAGTTTTGTTGGCAGCCACACCTCAAAATGGCATTGAAGTATTAGATGAAGTAACTCAAAAAGTACTCTTGCAAAAATTTGATGCTGACAAAAAGAAATACGACTTACAAAAGTTTGTACCCGCATCGGGTGCGGCTACCCGGATGTTTAAAGATTGGGTGTTTTTTCATCACAATTATCAAGTCGGAAAGGATTTTTATGAACGATTTATTAAAAAACATCAGCTAAGTACTTTTCCGGAATATTTACAAGATTTTTTAAATGATTTACCTGGTTATGCTTTTTATCAAGATTTGATGGATGTTCTTAAAAAATCAAATGAGAATATTTTTCAAATGGATGAAAATGAGCAGGTTTGGCAATACATTCGTTATATTTTATCAGACGACGGATTGGGNTATGAAAAATTACCCAAAGCATTTTTGAAATTCCATCGTTATAGTCAAAATGAACAAATAACAGCTTTAGAGGAGCATTTAAAAGAAGCACAAGCTTATGCGCTAGGAAAGAATAAGCTGGCAAAAGTGCATTTTACCATTTCACCTCAACACGAAGCTGCTTTTATAGATTTGACAAATCAGTTGAAGGAAAAATATCAAGTAGAAATTACATATTCTTTTCAAAAACCTGAAACAGATACGCTTATGATTTATGCCGATGGCCAAGATTTGGTGCGAGATGAAAAAGAACATATTGTTTTTCGTCCAGGAGGGCATGGTGCTTTAATTGATAATATTCAAGATTTAGATGCAGATATTATTTTTGTAAAGAATATTGATAATGTACAAAAAGGCGATAAGCAAACAGATACATTATTATATAAAAAGATTTTAGGAGGATATCTAATGCAATTAATGGAAAAAAATAAATTATTTCTTGAAAAATTGCGCGACGAAAAACCAATCCACGAAGAATTACAAATTATTGTAGATTTTGCTAAAAATGAAATGAATATTAATTTTATTGAAGGATTTGATACCTTAAATAATAGCGGTAAAAGAAAATATTTGGCCTATAAACTCAATAGACCAATACGTATTGCAGGAATGGTTAAAAATACAGGAGAACCTGGTGGCGGTCCTTTTTGGGCTAAAGATAAAAATGATTTAAAATCCTTGCAAATTGTAGAAAAAGCACAGATAGATACATCGGATTCTAATCAAAATAAAATTTTAGCATCTTCAACACACTTTAATCCGGTTGATCTCGTTTTGAGCACCAAAGATTTTGAAGAAAATAAATATGATTTAAAAGAATTTATCAATGAAAAAGCAGCCTTTTTAAACGATAAGTCTTATAAGGGAAAAGAAGTAAAAGTCTATGAACGTCCAGGTTTATGGAATGGGGCAATGGATGCGTGGAATACTATTTTTATCGAAGTGCCTATAACCACTTTTAGCCCTGTAAAAACTGTAGTAGATTTGTTAAAAGATGCCCATCAATAATGATTTGTACAAGTTTATAGTTTGATTAATAAATAGAAATAATATAAAATGAATAAAAAAATAAATAGTATTTTGGTAACAGGAGGTGCCGGATTTATTGGTTCGCATGTTTTGCGTTTGCTCGTTAACAAATATCCCGATAAGCAATTTGTCAATTTGGATGCTTTAACATATGCCGGAAATCTTGAAAATATTAAAGATATTGTTTCCTTACCCAATTATAATTTTGAAAAAGCAGATATTAGGAATATGGCTGCTCTTAACAGATTGTTTAAAAAATATCAGTTTGATGGCGTTATTCATTTAGCAGCAGAGTCACATGTTGATCGATCTATTGAAAATCCATTAGCTTTTGTTGAAACCAATGTTATGGGAACGGTAAATTTATTGAATGTTGCCAAAGAATTTTGGAAAGATGATTTTACCAATAAATTATTCTATCATATTTCTACCGATGAAGTTTATGGTTCGCTAGGAAAAACAGGTTTGTTTACAGAAGAGACGGCTTATGATCCACATTCGCCTTATTCAGCATCCAAAGCAGCTTCCGACCATTTTGTTCGTTCGTATTTTGATACTTATGGCATGCCGGTGATTATTTCAAATTGTTCAAACAATTACGGCCCCAACCAATTTCCCGAAAAATTGATTCCGCTATTTATCAACAACATAAAAAACAATAAATCTTTACCGGTATATGGTGATGGACAATATACCAGAGATTGGTTGTATGTAATTGATCACGCACGTGCTATAGACTTGATTTTTAGCAAAGGAAAATTGGGAGAAACATATAATATTGGGGGCTTTAATGAGTACACGAATATAGATTTGATTTATCTTTTATGCGATTTGATGGATAAAAAATTGGGAAGAATAAAAGGCACTTCTCGTAAATTGATAAAATTTGTAAAAGATCGTCCCGGACACGATAAGCGTTATGCTATTGATGCTCAAAAAATTAACAAGGAATTAGGTTGGAAACCTTCTGTTAATTTTGAACAAGGTTTATCCGAGACTTTGGATTGGTATTTGGCAAACGAAACTTGGTTAAACAATATTACATCGGGTAGTTATCAAGATTATTATAATGAAATGTATGCCGAACGTGGTTAAGGTCTATTAGACAAAAAGCTCTTCTGTTTTTTTTATTTTTGTAAATTAACGATTCATTCATTTAGTATTTTCTAAATGCTTGAATTTATGTATGATAATTTTTCTTATTTCTATTGGTTTTCGATATATTTTAGTGATTTTGATGTGTTTGTTATATTATAATCATAAATTTTTCATAAAAGAATGTTAATTTTTTTCATTTTGCCATTCGTAAGCATTTCTAAGCGTATTATTTTTTATAATATTGTAGTAATTTGTAATTTCAATCAATACTAAAAAACAAACACATGAAAAGAAAAGTTTTATTGTCCATAATAACTATTTTTGGAATTTATTTTCTGACATTTGCTCAGAAAAAAACAAAAGATCCTATTAAATCTGCTGTTAGTGGTCTTAAATTTCGAAGTATAGGGCCGGCATTTTCATCAGGAAGAATTGCCGATTTTGCCGTTAACCCTGACAATCCAGCAATTTATTATGTAGCCACTGCAAGTGGACATATTTGGAAAACGGTAAACAATGGTATTAGTTTCAAACCTATTTTTGAGCATTATGGTGCCTATTCTATCGGTTGTATTACGATGGATTCTAATAATCATAATATTTTGTGGGCAGGTACTGGTGAGAACAATCACCAACGTGCTTTAGGTTATGGCAATGGGGTGTATAAAACCTTAGACGGTGGTAAATCTTGGAAAAATATGGGTTTAAAAGACTCTCGTCAAATAGGAATGATCAATATAAATCCAAAAAATAGTGATGAGGTATTGGTTGCGGCTGAAGGATCCGTTTGGGGGGNCGGAGGTGATAGGGGNTTATATAAAACACTTGATGCTGGTAAAACTTGGAAAAAAGTTTTGGATATTAGCAAGGAAACAGGNGTGAATAATGTGGTTAGAGATCCTTCTAATCCTAAAATAATGTATGCAACATCTGAACAACGTAGAAGACATGTTTTTACTAAAATTGGTGGAGGCCCTGAATCTAATGTTTATAAATCTGAAGACGGCGGAGACACTTGGCGCAAAATAGTGAAAGGTTTGCCTTCTGTAGATAAAGGTGGTATGGGAATTGCCGTTTCACCGGTAAATCCAAATGTGGTGTATTTGATTATTGAAGCTGCAGAAGATAAGGGCGGATTTTATCGTTCTACCGATAAGGGAGAATCTTGGACTAAAATGAGTAAACACAGTGAGAGTGGACAATATTATAATGAGATTTATTGCGATTCAAAAGATGTTGACAAAGTTTATTCGGTAGAAACGAAAAATTTTGTTACAAAAGATGGCGGCAAAACTTGGCATCAAATGGCTGACCCACAAAAACACGTCGATAATCATGCAATGTGGATAAATCCCAATCACACCGATCATTTTATGTATGGAACAGACGGTGGTATTTATGTTACCTATGATGGTGGTAAAAGTTACAGACATGTGTCCAATCTGCCAATAGTCCAATTTTATAGAGTGTATATCGATAATGCCAAACCTTTTTATAATGTGTATGGTGGTACGCAAGACAACAATAGTTATGGCGGTCCTTCAAGTAGTATTAGTGCTGATGGGGTATCCAAAGCTGATTGGGTGGTAACTATTGGAGGCGATGGATTTTGGGGTGCTGTAGATCCTACCAATCCTAATATTGTTTATTCAGAATATCAATATGGAAATCTTTATAGATATGACAAAAAAAGCAAGGAACATATCAAAATAAAACCAATGCCGGGTAAGGATGAATTAACCTATCGTTGGAATTGGAATGCGCCTATAATTATTAGTCCGCATAATCATAAGCGATTATATGTTGCTGCTAACAAAGTTTTTAAAAGCGACGATATGGGTAATTCTTGGCAGACAATTAGCCCAGATTTAACCGAGCAAATGGATAGAAATACTTGGAAAGTAATGGGTAAGTTTTGGTCGGCAGATGCTGTTAAAAAAGATGTTTCGACATCGTTATATGGCACAATCGTGTCGTTTGATGAATCGCCGGTAAAAGAAGGATTGCTTTACGTAGGAACAGATGACGGGGTGATACAGGTTACTGAAGATGATGGAAAAACTTGGAAAAAATATAATAAATTTCCCGATGTGCCTGCTTATACTTATGTAAGCGATGTATTTGCAGATAGATTTGATGAAAATACGATTTATGCGAGTTTTGATAACCGTAAACGCGATGATTTTAAAGCCTATTTGCTTAAAAGTACAGACAAAGGAAAAACTTGGAAAAACATCAGTAATAATTTACCAGAAAACGGTACAGTGCATAGTGTTTCGCAAGATTTTGTAAAATCTGATTTATTGTTTGTCGGTACGGAGTTTAGTTTTTATTTTTCTGTTGATGGTGGACAAAAATGGCATAAATTCAGCAATGGAATGCCTGATGTAGCAGTACGTGATATTGCTATTCAAAAAAGAGAAAACGATATAGTATTAGCCACTTTTGGTCGTGGTTTTTATATTTTAGACGATTACAGTCCTTTGCGTCAAATAGATAAAAATTTATTGGATAAGGAAGCTTATATTTTTCCAGTAAAAGAGGCTTTATCTTATATTCAATCCAATCGAAAATATGGACAAGGCGCTACTGATTATTATGCTAAAAATAGACCTTTTGGCGCTACGTTTACCTATTACCTCAAAGAAGCACCCGTTTCAAGCATAAATGCACGTCATAAAAAGGAAAAAAAATTATTCAAAAATTCAGAAAAAATTCCACAGCCTTCATGGAAAGAAATGGAAAACGAAGAACAGGAGGAAATAGCTTACTTACTCTTTAGCATTTCGGATGCACAAGGTAATGTTGTTAAAAAAATGACGGCTTCAGCAAGCAAAGGTGTTCACAGAATTACTTGGAACTTAAAAGCAGACAATCCTTTCCCTGTTAATCAAGATTTAAAGAAATTTAATCCTTTACATAAAGAAAGATTTGGAATACCTGTTGCCCCCGGTACTTATAAAGTAAGTATGGGATTATTTGAAAAAGGCAAGTATAAAAAATTAACCGATGCGGTTTCTTTTAAAGTAACAGCTCTCGAAAATAGCACTTTGGCATCCGAGAAACCGGAAATTTTAGCTACTTATTTTAAAGAGTTGAGTAGTACGATTAAAAAAGTGGATGCAATAGGAAATTATGCTGATGATTTACAACAAAAAATGGTAGTTATCAAGCAAACGGCTTTAAAAACGCCTGCTGTAAAAACCGAAACCTTGGAAAAAATTCAAGAGATTTCACAACAAGTTTCAGATTTGCGTTTCAAACTTCACGGTCTTAAAGCACGTGCAAGTTATGAGGAAATTCCACCACACAAATTACCTTTATTAGTGCGATTAAATGAAATAGCTTGGCGACATATGGGCAGCACGGCTCCTGTAACGCAAACAGAAAGAGAACAATTAAAAATTGTTCAATCAGAGATACCGGTAGTAAGCAAAGATTTACGTCAAATAGCTTTAGAAAAATTGCCGCTTATTAAAAAAGAATTGCAAAAAGCAGGTGCTCCTTGGATAGAAGGTCAATTGCCAGAATAAGAATGTTTTTTTATTAAATACCAAAACCGCTAAATATGGCGGCTTTGGTATTTAATAAATTTGAATTAGTTTGAATATTAATTGTTATTAGGAATATCTATTATAGATTTTTGTCTATCGACAGAAATATATGTTTTTCTACCAAATATCAATACCCGATTGTCAACTACATGACCAGCAGGAAAATCAAAAATAACCGGATAGCCTTTGCCTTTTGTATGTTTAATAATTAAATCTTTGACCGTTTCGCCAATAAAATCATCATTTTTTTTGATGCTGGTGCCGCCTACAATTATCCCTTTTAAATGATCGAAATAACCAGCATTTTTTAAAGCGTATAACATTCGGTCATAAGAATATGTGTGCTCACCGACATCTTCTAAAAATAAAATTTTCCCACGAGTATCTAATTGGTATTTAGATCCTAACATGCTGACAAGTAGTGAAATATTGCCACCTACTAAGATGCCCGAGCCTTTGCCTTGTATATTTAAACTATCCGATGGAATTTCATAATGCAAGCTTTTTCCTTCAAAAAAATCTTTAAGACTTTTGATGGCAGCTTTTCTATTGGGATTGGGATATGTTAAGCTAATAGGCATGATAGCATGGGCAGATTGGCAGCCTTGTTTAAAAAGTATATTGGTTAAAACGGTGATGTCCGAGAATCCAATAAGCCATTTTGGATGATGCATGAATTGGTCAAAATTTAGATCATCTATTATACGTACACTTCCATAACCACCACGTGCACACCAAATTGCTTTGATGTTTGGATTGTCTAAGGCAGTTTGTAAATCATTAAACCTTTCAGAATCCGTACCGCCAAAAGTGAAATGCTTTTTATACAAATTAGTAGGGTATTTAGGTACATAGCCCCATAATTTCAGAATAGAATCTGCTTTGTGCATATAGCCTTTTTCTTCTTTAATATTTCCGGCAGGTGCAATATATAAAATGGTATCGCCTTGTTTTAAAGCAGTAGGTGTTTCCCAATGATTAGGACGCAAAATGGTGATATGTTGGGTGCTTTTACAAGCAGCCAATGATAATAAAATGACTATTAAAAATGTTAGTTTCTTCATAGAACAAATGTAGAAATAAAAAAACATTTTTTCAATTTTCTTTATCTAAACAAACATATTCCGCACAAGTTTTTTCTTTTGCGGGGATACCGCTTGCGTTTTGGCAGGTTGGGAAGGATGGATTGATACAATCCGTATCTGTTGAACACAACCTATTTGGCAATTCGGCGTCTGCACCTGCTGCGCCNGATGAATAACAAAACCCATCACCCAAATACGCATTTGCCATTATTTGCTCACCAATATAGCCATCTCCGGCTCCGGCAGTCAAGCAATCGCTTTCTGCATAAGAACCATTCAGACCGTCCCAACAAAAAACTTCGCGGGATTTGCGACCGTTTAGACAACTGCCCCAGTCTTTGATTTTCCAGTCGATGTGCGGTGCGGTACAAGGCACTTGCCCGTGCTCGTTGCTACAAATCCATTCCCAGTCGGCGGTGGGGACTGGTTTTTGCCAACCGTCGGTCATATTTTCGACGGATAAAGTGCCTGTTCCTTCACAAAGTTCGAGTCCGGTATGATTGGGAATATCTGTGGGAGGCATATCGTCATTGGTCAGCAGCTCGGCAGACCCGCAGGCTAAATGCTCGTTGCAAATTCCCGCGAATTTATGATTGGGAATCCGTGGCGAATCATAAACGCCCGTCGCACCTGCATAAT
>JGI24023J19991_10001431_pt1 | contig 18209 bp, 20 predicted proteins | sample Cruoilmetagenom1_FD_19991 | JGI IMG/M metagenome (IMG submission 19991) | reverse complement strand
TCTAGTACTATCATAATTAATGCCTAAATGCGACAATTGTACGTTTAAATCCCCAGCAGTAACATTAATTGGCCCTGCTAAAGATGATACTAGTACAGGTAAAGGAGCTGTGTCAGCTACATTTGTAGGTACACCAGCTTCCATATATCTAAGTAATGCTAATTGATCTTCCCCAGGTAAAGCGAGATCTAATAAGGCAGCTAATATAGCAGCACTGTTAATCTCAGTGACATTTGTTGATCCAGGTCCACCCATAGAATTGGTATTTAACCAACTAAGTACTTTGGCTTTAAACTGTAAATCAAATCTATTATCATTTGTATCAGCCATGATATTATAAGTTATAATTAAAAGAAAAAAAGAAAGGGAGTGCAAAGACTCCCTTAATTATTAAGTTAAACTTGGAACAGGAATTCCTAATCCGAAGGCATTGATAATATAAGCTTCTAATGTATCAACAATTTCTTGTTGTTGGTTAGCTGCATTATCTTCTACCGGAAGTGCGATAACAACATTACCTTGTTGATTAGCTCGACCTAAGTCTCCATAATCAGCTTCCCATGTAATATTAAGTAAATCATATTGCATTGGAGTAACACCATCACTTTGGAATTTCTCAACATCATACCCAATAAGATTAGTAGTATGAGGTGGATTAAACTTATATCGGTTTGCACCAGTATAACCTTTAGTAGCCCATTCAAGTTCTGCAACTTGTTCATAAGTACCATTACCTTGTGTAAATTTCAATACTGGANCACCATCAAAAGTGATATCTTGACCTAAATTAGTNTCCATAGTCATATCAAAATTAGTATCCACAGTAAATGTATATTTACTATAATGGAATTTACCTACTGCGAAAGTTTTAGNTAAAGCTCTAATCATTAAACCTGTTCCAGCANCATCTAATATAGCTTCTAATTGAATCTCATCATCTTTATCAATATTAATGTTTNTATTNATAACATCAGCTAANCCTTGTAAAATNTCAACATCAGTATTACCTNCAGCACTTGTTNTAAANATAGCAGTTCGAACTACTGGTGTTTCATTATNAACAGGTAAATCACTTCCNTATTTACGAATCTTAACCGTATAACTAAAATCAACTAAAGAAGCATCTATAGCAGAAAGTGTTACAGCACATTCAGAAGGAGCGATATATTTTTGAATATCAAAACCTGTGATAGCTTTACCTTCCAAAGTTTTAGATCCAAAAGTATTTTCACCATTCAAACTTCGTTGAGCGATTTTTATCCCAGGCATAGTTTTATCATTTGCTGTTACAGAGTCTAACGCTAATCCAGAAGGATCCGTCACAACTAATTCGCCAGGACCATAATAAGTAGTCGCTGGAGCTTTATTATCATCTAGTGAAGTATACACTTGTACTCCATTTACAGGGCCACCATCTATTAAAAGATCTGCTCCGTTAGTTCTCGCACAATTTTTTATGACGAAAACATTCTTTACGTATTTAACACTTGTATTCATTGTTATAATTGTTTAAATTGTTTTAAATTTTATTGATCTTCTTTATCTTGAATATCGTTCACTTGATAAGCATTAGGATCAGGTATTTGAGATGCTGAAGCAAGTTTAACGGCTTTATCAATAACATCGTTATGCATGAAATCAGGTAATTGACAATTCCTTTGTAATGAAGGAGTTTGTAAATCAATATGAATATCAGCAGGTAATTTAATATATCTGATCGTAAAACCATTTATTTTCCAACCTTTTCCAGGTATTAAATAAAACGCTCTGTCTGTATTAATATACATAAAATCACCTGGCATATGTGTTGGTAAATGAGGGGCATTTAAATAATTATAACCTCTCATATTATAACCTGCTCCTGTGTCTGAAAACTCCTTAGTTGAATTAGTAAATAAACCACTTACTTCAGATTCTGAAGCAGTATAACTACCCCAATCTAAAGACCATAATAAATTAGCATATGGTTTTAAATGATCATTATATATACTAGAAACATATTCATCATAAGTTATCTTCTTAACTTCAGTGTTATGTTTAACAACTTCACCTTTAATAGTCTCAGCTCGTTCAGCTATTACATACATACATTCATTAGGAATTGGTACAAATACACCGAATTGATCTTCTGCTTGATCTGCATTATCTAAATCTGGCCCATATAATCCACCATTACCTTCACTTCCTAAAAGCATATGAGTTCTAGGTATTTTATGAGTACCAGTTGCTAATCCAGCTAATTCAGAATCTCTTACACGATGATCTCCATATCCAATACCAGCTCTGTTTTTCCATTTAGCAAACCGTTCTTTAATTAATTCATTTTGTGCTTTATTAAGGAAACTCATTTTCTCACGATCATTAAACTTTCTATTAGAAAGTTGACCAGCTTCTATTTGAAGATCAAATTGTTGTCCCATTGAATTAGCATCCATGTCTATTCAGTTTTTTTAGTTTTAAAATAAATATTAACCGCTTCTTCAATTTGAAGTCTAGTATTTTGATATTCAGGTTTATTTAGATGAACTATAACATCTCTTTCAGTATACCCTAAAGTACCACCACCTGATAATTTATACTCAGAACCAAATTTACTTACGATTCCACAACTAATAGCATCTTCTAAAAATATTCTATCATCTAATAAATTGTCTTCTATGCTTATAATTGCATATAATCCATTGACGTGTCTTAAGTTATGTGTTAAATTTCTTAATTGAGTGTACATCCAATTAGCTGTATGATTATCGTATTTAATATTTTTAGGTAACTCTTCAGCACCATACAATCTCAATAAGTTAAACATTTTCTTTTTACTTTTTTTATTAGCAAAAAGATATTCTAACACTGTATCTTCTTTATCGATCTTATTTTTAATCTCAGTGTCTAAATCAGCAACATCTCTAAGAGCATATATATAATTAGGATCACCTCTTTCAGTCCAATTATTAGCTACTTTAGGAGAAACTAAACAAATTTTATATCGAATAAAATCAATAGGATCTGCTAGGTTTAACTTGATTGTAGCTGATTCAAGATCATCACTTGTTCTAGTTAATTTTATTCTAGCACTTCTATGAGAAATCCAATAATTTGCTTTAGGATTCATATCTGTATTTTTAGTATAGATACTTAAATCAAATCCTAAAATAGATTCTAATTCATCTCTTTCTTCCTTAGTTAATGGATCTATTAAAAATCCATTTGTATCTTTAGCTAATTGAAATGATCTACTACTACCTTTTAGTAGTGATACATCTGCTCCAGACCTCATTACAGAGTTAGGTCTTTTTTCAATAACTACTAACTCCACTACTTTGTTCTTTAATACTGTTATTGTATCTGTCATGTCTTACTTAAAAATTAATAAAAAACTAGTAGGGAATAGTTCCCTACTAGATTAAAGTTCAATTATTATATTATATCTGAGTTTCTTCCGGATAGTATCTAACGATACTTGTTGGATCCCAAACAATCGCCCCAATTCCAGGTTCAAAATAATGCAAAGTACTTGCATCAACTGATGTTGAAATTCGTTGCGGTGAATAGAAACTTCCAGAACCCTCATTTAAGAAACCTCTCATACCTTCAATTGTTCTCCACATTGGAGCTTCACCTTCTCTACGTACAATTTGTAGATTTGATTTTTCATCTTTTCCACCAAGACCTATGATATCAAATTCGTAAGAACTTGCTGGGCCTCCTAATGGATGCATAATTTTATTTCTTCGTCTATCATCTTTAGATGAATCGATAATGAAAGTTAAATTAACGCCATTAACTTCAGCAACTTTTTTAATTTGACCAGTTTTCACTGATAAATAGTTACCATTCCAATCATAAGCTCTGCCTGAAGTATCTCCCATCCAAGGATAGTCTTTAAATACTCCTGCTCCATATTTCTTAGCTAATTGCTCAGAAATAACTTTGAAACCATACTCTCCAGAAATAACTTCCGCATCTCTTTGTTGAGTTTTATTGATAACAGCATCCAAGATGAATTCTAACATTTCATCAGGGTTAGGAAGATCATTCCAAGTATGCATGTTTGTAGAACTATAAAGTTGTTTAAAACCAGCTCCTCTTGCAGCAGTATGACCATTTTTATCGATATTAGCAATAGTACCATCAGTCCAAACGTTAGATTTAGCATCCATTACAGTTGCAGCAGTAGCCCATCTCATTTGACGTAAGAATTCATACTCGATGTTTGATAACCATAATTGTTCAGATTTACCTTTTTTATTTTTCACATGGAAAACTAAAGGTTTAACTTTTTGTTTGAACATATTACCAGGAACTTCGTGTTGCATTCTGAATGGACTTAATCGATTCGCAAATGCTCCATGAGTTCTAAAGTTAATATCAAAACCTTCATAACTTCTTTCTTCCGGAACTAAACCTCCATTAGCAGACCATCTACTACCTTCGTATAATTCTGTACTAGGTAANTAATCCTCTGGACCTGTAGAAGATGATAATTGAACTTTATANAAAGTTCTATCTCCACCAACAGGAATAGATTCGATAANCCAAAGATCATAAAGATCAGGTTTCATACCAACTATGATTTGTGTATTAGAAAATGGCTTCTCTTTAAATAAAAGNAAGAANTCATTTCTATTTGCACCNGCTCTAAAACCTNGTGTTTGAGTTNNTNNATCTCCTATGANTCTAGACATATGTCTATCTTCATATGCTCCTAATAACATATAGTTCTCAACGGANGTATTTTGTACTCGCCATTGATACTCATCTTTATGGGCTGGAATTGTATACAACCCTTTGTTCATAATTTTGGAAACAATGTTCACTCCGTCATTAACGTCAAGTAACATTTCCACACGTTCAGCTATATGCACTGGATCCATTCCATATGCATTTATGAGGTGATTCTTATCGGTATATCCACTCCATGAACTACCTTCATATAACTGATTTAAACCTACTTTTGCCATTATATAAATATTTGTATTTGATTTTATTTTTTATACCATCCTTTAACATCAGAATTATCTAAGTCTAAAGCTTCAATTGAGCCACTTTTTTGTGAAGAAGGCTTAGAATTTTTTCCTTTAATTAATAATTCTTTTAATGCCGTATTGGATGCTGTTTCTCCTTTAGCTATTACTTGACTAAAATCTCCATCTAATATACCTGCTGCTTTTAAAATAGAAAGTCTAGGTGCATAAGTTAAGAGATCTGCATTTATAATAGATAAAACATTTGTAATATCATTAAGAACTTCTGTTTGTTTACTTTCGGATAAATCAAATCCAGGAACAAACTCTTTTTCTTTAGCTATATTAACTATCAGATTCTTTTCAAAAGCCTCAACGTTTTTTTTATTATCTTCTTCAATTTTAGCTACTCTCTCTGAAGCCATTACTTTTAAACTACCTAAAGCAGTTATAGAATCTTTTTCAAGATCTATAGAAGAGGTTATTATGGAATCTATCATCGCATTATCAATACCTTTTTCAGTATAATAAGCTCTAATAACTTGTTTTTGCTTATCCATATCATCTTTTATATCATTCTCTTCATATACTAAAGGATTAGCTCCTGTAGATGCTTGATTATTTAAAAGACCTTCATTTTTTAAATTAGTAATGATATCTTGCTTATAAGATGTTTTAAAAGATTCTATAGTAGAAGTAACTCCTTGTTGAATAACTTTTTTAATATCATCAACGCTACTTATACTATTTAAAACTTCATCAGAAATTTCAGGAAACAAATCACCTTTTAATTCAGAGGCGAACACTTTAAATACATCTTCATTATCATCATCATTGCCAGGATCAATCGGATCAACTGGATCGGCTGGTGGTGGATCTACAGGATCAACTGGATCTGTAGGTTCAACAGGATCTTCAGGAGGTTTAAGATCAGGATCAACCGGATCTTTAGGCTCTTTAGGATCTTCAACTACTACACCATTTATATCGGGGTCTAGAGTAACATCAGCCTCATTTGGAAATTTACTAGATTCTTCTCCAAATGATAGTTCTTTTAGCTTTTCATTGTATGCCATACTGCAAAGGTTTTAATATTATTATTAATAAACAAATTTATTATAGAAAAAATACTTCTATAGCCTTTTTTACACTTTCTTAGCATTTTGATTAACTTGTGCAATTTTTTTAGCCTCTATTTTTTCTTTTGATTTTAATTCTTTATCTTTTAATTCAGCTTCATGTCTTAATTTTTCAGTCTGTAATTTTTCTTTAGATTCAGTTTCTTTATCAACCTTCATCAATTCAACTTCATCGTCAATGTGATTTTGATTAGTATCTCTTGAATGAGCCTCTATATTTTGAGAATTAGATAATTCAAGTTCTAGCATTTTTAAATCATGTTGGAATTGAGCCATATCTTTATCTCTCTCATGTTTAGCTATTTCAGATTGTTCTTTAGTTTCCATAGCTTGTTGTTGATACTGAGCTTTTTGCTCCTCTATTTTTTGTTGCTCTTCAGTTTTTTTATTCTCAGCCTCTTGAAGTCTTTCTATAATCTCATTAGGTGTACCATGTAATTGTAATCTCAGAGCATCGCTTAAATTAATCATCCCATTCTGCATTGCAGGATGTAACATCTGTTTAGCTAACATCGATAATTCAAAAGATTCAGATGAATTAGTTATAGCTACACCAAGTTCAGCTTCAGCTAATAAAGGACCATCTACACTTAACATATAAGTGCTCATATCACTTGTAGTATATTGTAGCTTAAGTTCTTCATCTTTCCATAACCATTTAGCATACTCTAACATAACTTCATATGTCTGAGATTTAATTAAGTCATGAATAAAGAAATCATGTTCAGTTCTACTGGATGAGTTTATAACAGCTTGTTGAGAAGTACCTAAACCTTCATTACCTGTCATATTACCTTGACGAGCTTCTGGAATAGCTGATATTTCATTAACTTTCCTTTCAATATAATTAAGCATATTAACAGCTTCATTAATATCTTGAGCTAATGATAAATCAATTGTTTTAGAGGATTGTTGCATATTACCGGCAAGTTGACCTTTAGCAATACCTTTCTTACCTTCTTCGAAAGAATTTTCAAACATTATCTTATAACGTTTCAACCATAAATACCATTCATCTGTATCCATATCAGAAGGTATTTTAGCTGTATCTACTACAGCAGCCTTACCGATATTATCCATCCATAAATTTATAAGTTTATTCATCCAAACATTATACAATCTTTGAAATGGTTTTAATTTATCAATTCTTGATTGCCCTCTACCACCATAATTAAAATTAACATATCCTACGTAAGAAGGTCTTACTATAGCAGGGTTTAATACACTTCTCATTTGAACTGGTAAAGGTCTTACTTTCTTAAAGAACTTACCAGCTATACGAACACCTTCCCATATATCATTTATTTGAATATATTCAATAGTTTCTCCTGCTTCAGCATCTACAGGATACTCTTCATCTACAAATTTTGTACGTTGCTTACCTGTTTTTTTATCTAAAAAAGTAAGTAATCCAATTTTTCTAAGTGTTTTAAATTGAACTCTAAATAATCTAATATTACCATTAACATCTACATAATCATCCTCAGCATAATCCATTAAAGTCAATCCACTTTTTTTAGATATAGTAGAATTTTTAACATATACAGAATCAGGTATATTATCAACATCCCAAATACCTTGTTCTACAAGAAAAGCTCTCTTAGGACTAATAGATTCATCACCACTAACATTAGCTATTTCTAAAATCTCTTTTACTTCAGAATCAGAAAGCTCATTACCAAATTCAGCAATGACTTTATAAGGACTAAGATATTCTTCTTCTATCCAAGCATCTGCATCAGCTATAAAATTAGAATTTAAACCTATAACATGGAACTTTTTAGAATCTACATCTTTAAATGCTACATGCTTACCTATGTTATGAACTCTATATATTTGTTCATTAGCTATTTGATAATTTAAAAAACCAGTATTAAATTTATGTTTAGCATTTATATTAACATCATGTTTAAATGATTTTAAGATCTCATTTCCCATTTTTTCATGAGCAGATTGTAAATCCTTAACTTTAAAAACATCCAGTTCTTTTAATTTTTTAGCAACCTCTTCCTCATCCACACTTTCTTGTTGTACTAAAGATTGGAAATATTCCATAGCTCTTTTAGTAAACTCTTTATCTTTTTGATTATTAATCTCTTCATTAATTGCATATGCCTTAACGTCAAACTTTCTTTTAAGTTCTTCACCAATTAATGTAGAAAAAGGATTATCTAATAGATTATAAAACTGAAATGCTGAATATTCATCATCCGTTAAATCATCTGCAACATTGTATGGATCTAAATGTAATTTAGTTTCATCTTCTGTCAAATGAGTATTATAAAAATCCCAATTATTTTGAATTTCTGCAGGAGTCTTCCTTTTAGAATAATCNCTATCTCTATTACTAATATAATANTCTATAGTTTCTTTTTGCCATTTTTTATTAGTTANCTTATATTTTCTGGATACCCTTGGATTAGGTAAACTTACTGATCTATGTTCCGCTAAGTTGTCNCCATGTTTCATGTCTATATTTTTTTATACGTTTATTTTTAGCTTGTTGTTTTACTTTCTTAAATATTCCCATGTGAAGTTTTTCTTCTCCGGCAAAATCATCACTATCCCATCATACTCATAAGTACGATCAAATAATAATATCATACATGCCCCAATACCACTTATCCTATCAAAGTTGCCCTTAGTATTCCATTTAATAGTTTCTTCTAATAATGCTATAGAAGGAATAAATACATTCTAGGTAAGAATGTTACTTCTCCAGTTGTATGATCTTGGCCAACAGGAACTTGTTCTAAAGTCCACGTATTGTATTGTGCTCTCGCATAACTATTTGCTGCAGGTGTAGCATGAAAACCTTTTAGTCTCCTGCTTCTATTTTTATCTGTCTTACCTTTTAACGAATCAGGCTCCTGAGCTAACAGATACATTTTATTTTTAAGATTAAAATAAGAGTAAAGACTCTTTAAGTTATTTTCATATAATAAAACAGCATTATAATATTCTAAACCTCTCCAAAGTTGCTCGAAATAATCATCCGCTTTAAAAGGTCTTGAAACATATTCAGCTACTATATTCCTTGTTAAGGTGTCTATTATGAATGTAGCAGCAAAAGATTTACGTTTATCTTTATTAGTAGTTTCTCCAGATCCCCAATCGATAGGATCCGTTCCTGCTATATACCTATTTCTTGCTGTTTCTTCAGTTATTAATTTATGATCTATTCTTGATTGACGTTCTACTATTACAGGATGATCGTATATAACCCAACAACCTTCAACATTATCATGTTTCCAAGGAAATCTATTTATAAAATTAGAAGAAGTATCTATTTGCCACTGTATACCATCTTCTTTACTTTGAAAGAAGGACCCTTTTTCTATAAGAGTAGAATCTTCTCTTGATATCATTTCTCCTAAAGCAGCTTTAGCTGTGGCCACATCAAATGGTGATGACTCATCTAATAAAAAAGCTTCAGATAAATACTTAGGTTGCTGAGTAACCATCTTATTATAAACCTCTTGAGTAGAAGCCCTCATTTTATCTCTTTTTGCTGAGAGAAGTATATCAGCAAAATATCTATATGAATTACCGTATTTATCTACAACTTCTACATAATTACCTTTTATTTTATCTAAAAGAAATTTAGTTCGTTCAGAAGAGTCTAATAATAAGAATTGATCTTTTTTTATTTTCTTATTAGGTGCATACCAAAGATCATCTATAAACCATCCTGATTTACCACTAACCTCAGTCTCTTCATAAATATTATTATATTCTTTAGCTCCAAAAACAGAAGGTTTATACATTATAGTACTCAATGCTTGAGAACCACCTTTTTCCATATCTCCTGCCGTACCACCAGCTATTAAAGCACCAATCCTAATTTCCCCATCTCTAATCAAAGGTTCGAAAGATATAGGAAAGGACTCTAATAGGTTATCAAATTTACCAGGCTCCTCGATATTTATAATATCCACAGAATCACCAATACCTTTGAAATCATTGTCTTTAAATGATGCAAACTGCATTTCTGATTGATAACCTTCTGTTATCTTAGTTCCATCATCATTGACCATTTTAAAGGATGCTACGAAGTGTTCGGATTGTCCTAATATTTCCGTTGCTCTAACCCAAGGTGTTTCCTTATCTACCCAGTTCTTTGTGTTATGAACACCTGTTCGCATAGCTTTAAAATGACCTTTCTCCCCAGAAGCTACTAAAGAGTTACTACTCTCTAAGAATGTAAAATTATAATCTAATATCCCTGTAGCAATTATAGCAGTCCAACCTTTTCTACGACCTTTAGCAGCAACAAATGATTGCAAGCCAAGTGCTTCAAAATGTTCTATATCTTTCTCAGGAAACTGTTCTAAAAAAGACTCTAAATTACTAAAATTGCCATTTAATAAACACTCCTCTATCTCATGAAAGAGATAATATTGAAGGTCTATAAAACCAAGGAAAGTAAATGATTTTCTATTTGATGTGACATTACCATCTTCATCAGTAGGTCTTGCTCTAAATCTACCATAGTTTATAGTGAAGTAATGCCTACCTGTAAGATATACTCCATCAGACCATATTCCAGATTCACATTTACGTTCTTCATTTTCCCAAAATCTATTAAAACCTATTGTATTATCGCTATGATAAGTGTATTCTTTATTTACTTTATAATAATTAGCAGCTTCAGTAAATTCTGAAGTATTTAAAAATTTAAGATATATTTGATTTGTATTCCTAACAGGATTAATAATCCAAGGGTCATATAATTCCCATGACTCAGCTACGCTAGAACGAAATAAGAATTTAGAAGTCCCTTTTATATTAAACCAATATTTAATATCATTGGAACAATTCTTATTGTCCATAACCTCTTCAAACGTATAACCCCCAGAAGAATTAATTTCAACTGGAGTATTCATTGTTCTACATGTATATGTCCATTCAGCTTTGTCTATTCTCATTATTTATAAAAAAAATATTTAGCTAATGCTACAGCACTAAAAAATGTAACCCATCTTATTCCAAATAAAACACTTTTCATAAAATTATTCCATCCAAATAACTTAGTCAATACTTTATCTTGCCAAGCAGTTTCTCCTATATACAAGAAATGTACCGGATCATCATTTGTGCTTTTAATAATATTTCTAATAGGGCTAAATATAGCAAATCTGAACATAGCGTATATTAGTACTAATTTACTGATTATATAAAATCCTTCTAAAGATTTATAATCATTTATTTCAGGATAGGCTATACCTGAAATTAATAAAAATAGTATAGTTAACGCCCAATAAATATGGTAACTTATGCCACTAGCAGTAGTTTGAAACTTTCTTTGTTTAATGCCATCTCCTGCTGCATTAAATACTATAGACATAGTGAAAGAAAATATTATAATCAATAAGTTTAATACGGTATACATTATCTTCTACTTTTAGGTATATGAAATTTATTAATTTCTTTTTTATTTTTATTAGATGCTAATACCTCACTCTCAACCTTTTTAATAGCTGACATAAGCCTCAGTACTACATCGTCAACATTCTTTAAACCTGATAAAAGTTTTGTAGCTAATTCTAACTGCTCTTTAGCTTCTTCTATTTCATCAAAATTAAAATCTTTAAATAAAGAAGCAACTCCTTCAGCAGCAGTAAGTGCTGAATTCAATAGCTTCATTCCGACAGTATTCATACTATCCTCATATATCTTCTCAGCTTCTTTAACATAATTAGGGACCTTCCAAGATGGGTTTTTAATAACATCTTTTAAGATTTTTTTATGTAATTCTTCACCTACATTAGAATGTCGATAACCAGACTTCGGATGGTACTTAAAATAGATATAAGCAAATATATCCAAAGCCTTATTTTTATCTTTACTTTTATCTCTATCCCAGATCTCCTTAAAAGCTTTTATTCTAAGAGCTTCTGGATCAGGAGTTACTTTATGATTTTTATCAACGTTCAGCATTTTGTCTTTTCTTTTCTAAATTATGAACCATTTTAAGTATTCTATACTTTGATGGTGTAAATTTACCAAAATATTTTAATTTTACAATAGGTAAATTATTACTTGTTAATTTTCCAAAAAAACCTATAGTTATTTTTGAAAGAACTACCTGTGTAAATTTAAAAATAGATTTTACAACTTTAACTACTTCATTTTTTGGTATGCCAGTTTCTTCTGATATTTCTTTTATGATTTTATTAAGACTACCACTTAAAGTATTTGATGTAGTTCCACCAAATTTAACTTTTTTAGATTCTTTTATTATTTTATTAGTATATCTATTTTGATAATTATACATCGAATTTTATAGTTAGATCGAATTTAGCATTCTTATACATATAAGTATGCAGACTTAATCCAAAGTAAAATAACATACTACCATCTATAATACCCTCTTTTCTTAATTTAGATATTGAGTTATTAAAAGATTGAGTTGATATTTTAATACTTTTTGAAATCTCTTTTCTTATCTCTGTAGATAATATATATTTACCTATCTTAATTCGAACTTTATCTAAATCACCACCCTCTTTCATAAAATCATTAAAGAGATCATCATGTTTAGTATAAAGATGAGCTAAAACTTTAATGTCATTTGATGTGACATTAAAGCCTTTACTCACTGTTAATAATTCAAGAAAGGTAATATAAAAATCTTTTTTAGTTTCTATTTTTTTAGTTATTACCATTTTTTTTTAATTCATGAATTATTATTTTTTAGTCACACTAGATGGAGTTTTAGCATTAAGTTCCTCCTTAAAATCTAATGATGGTTGTTCCGGAAGTACTTTAATAGCTTTTGTTAAAGCATCAATAAAAGGTTTTCCTTGTAACCCATGTTGTTTTAAATAAGTATCTGCTAATAAAGATAATGCTTTGTGTCCTTCCTGATCTACTTGTAATACCATAATTTTTTATTTTTTTTTATTTAATTATTAATTCAATGCAAAAGTAAGGTAATAATTTTAAAAAAACAAATTATAATGAGGAAAATTATAAATATTTTCATTATCTTTGTATTTTAATAATTTAAATTATAATAATATGAAGTTACAAAAAGGTATGAAACCAGTTATTAGTGCTGGACATGGAGGTATGATTTTTAAAGTATATCAATGTTTAGCTGGTGGTAAACAATATACTCATAAGAATGGAAAAACTATTCATGAAGGAGTAATTAATAGAATGATGGCATCAAAATTAATGTGGAAATTATACTTACTTGAAGTACCATTTGGTGAATTACAATTAGCAGTTGAAGATATGTCTTTATCTAAAAGAGTAGCAAAATTTAATAAAATGTATGCTAAAGATAAAGATATATATTTATTTTCAATACATAATAATGCAGGTAAAGGAAAAGGTTCTGAGGCATGGACTTCTAAAGGACAAACTAAATCAGATATCATTTGTGATAAAATATTAGAAAATATAGAACAAGAATTCTCTATAGCTAAAATGAGGTATGATACTTCAGACGGAGATAGAGATAAAGAAGCTAATTATACAATGGTTAAAGATACTAATGGACCAGCTATGATCTTTGAATTTGGATTTTTTGATAGCTCAGATATAGAGTGGTTATTAAATGATACAAAAATAGATGAGTTATTAGATATAGTAGCATTATCTATGCAAAATATTTATTTAAACGGTATATTATGAAAAATATAAATATAGGTACTATTTTAAACATCTTAGCTATAATATTATTAATTATGCTATTAAAAGTAGGATGTAATTTAGACGATCAAGAACCTATTATAATTCGAGATACTTCTTATGTATATGATACAACTTGGGTAGATGTCGAAGTTCCAGGAAAAGATATTGTAAAGTGGAAGGTTAAAACAGTATATGAAGATGTACCTATTTATATAACGGAGGAGGATTGCGATAGTATAGTTAAAGAACATTATGCTAAAAGATATTATAGTCGGGAACTTATAAACGATTCTAATCTTACTTTTAGAATAAGTGATTCTCTTCAGAAAAATTCTATCTATGCTACAGGATTTTCTTATAAAATAAATAGACCTATACAAATTATAAATAATACAACTATAAAAAATGAAGATAATTTTAGACTATCTCTTGGAGGAAAAGTTGTTTTAATACCTGATTCTAACTATGTTAAGTTAGATGTAGGACCATCCGTAACTGTTCAGAAAGGAAAAGGATTATATTCCGTAGATTATGGAGTATATAGTAAATCTATAACAGGAACTGTAGAGTATATATTATTTAAAAAATAATCTAATTCTGCATAGTAAATAGGTTATTAACATATTATCTATGTATTAATAACCTATTTTCATACGGAAGGTATAAGAGTCGAACCTATATGAGTATTACCTCACCTAATTAGCAGTCAGGACCTTTACCATTTAGGAGAAACCTTCCAAGTGTACCAAAGGAGAGATTCGAACTCTCAAAGGTCCAGTTTCTAAAACTGGTAGCTATACCATTTGCATTTATCCCACTTTGGCATTTGGGTGAAAGGTGAGATTCGAACTCACGCTCCCTGATTAACAAACAGGTGCTCTACCACTGAGCTACGTTCCAATATTAAATTATATTGTCTCAATTATATACTATTTTTGAGACAAAACTAAGTCTGAATGGTAGGATTTGAACCTACAATAACCCTCCGTCCAAGGGAGGTAACTACACCATATAGATCACATCCAGATATGCAGACTTAAAAAGATTTGAACTTCTACTCTTACCGTCAAAGGGTAATGTGCTACCGTTACACTATAAGTCTATAACAAAAAAAAACCTCCGATGAGTTATCGAAGGTTTTAGTATTAAACTATTGTATATGAAAAAAAAGAATTGCTAACTTTTATACACACGTTCACCCTCGAAGATTACTTCGCTATTCGGTTGATTCGTATGTAGATTACATTTAAACATAGTGCAAAGATAAAAATTATTTTATTATAAAAAAATCAATAAGCTATTTTTTTTACAAGTTTTTTAAATAACTTAAATTGGCCCCATGTCATTCCAAACCTTTCTGTAGTTTTATGGGAGTTTAATTCAACATCAAATCCATCACCATTAGACCATTCTGTGACACTCATATAATCACTATCTCCAGATAATATATCCCAACCTTTCAATTCAGCAAAAACTTCTTTAACTTTAGTTACTATTAATTTAGACTTTTCCATTATCGTGCTGTTGAAATGTAAGTTAAATCTCTTTTCTTAGGTGTAAGAGCTGATTTACGTTGTCTCATTATAGATCCACAGTTACCGCATCTTAAACTATTATAAATTCCTGCAGGAGTTCCGTAATCCCCTACAAAAAATACATCTGTACTCATACAAGTAGGACAAACAGGTTCATCCACTTCAGCGTGTAAAGCCAAATTAGGATGAGATGGCATCCAGCCTCTTAATTCCATATAAACTTCCTCCAATAAATTAACATCTTCTTCATTATACTTAACCATATAATCCAAAGCCTCTTGTTTACCAGCTAAACAATCTATCCACAATTGGAAGTCAGTCTCTATCTTCCCTTTATTAAGAAGCATTTGACCAAGATAATCTAACTTGTGAGAAGAGAATGCAAATATTTTTCTAGACATTAATAAAGTATCTATAACTTTATAAGTAGAGGGTCTTGGTAAACCATTTATTTTAAACCTGGCATTTATTTTACGCATGTCAAATCTAATTCCATTATGAGCTATGATCATATCAGCTTGTTCAATTAGTGTCCAAAGGCTTTCCAAAATTCTTTTATCATTTCTATTAACCGATTCTTTAGGCGTTAATACATCAGAGAGAATTTCCGGTGAGTAAAGCCATTTAGCAGCCCATGAAAGCATGTTCCAATCTTCTATAACATTACTAGGGTTTATACGTTGTTTATATAGTCCCCAAACAAATACTTCCATAGGTGTAGTCTCTATATCTAAGAGTAATATATTTGGAAGTTGTTTTATGTAAGAAAAATCTTTGCGATTTGCGAATCGAGGATCTGATGCTTTTTCTATTATTTCTTTTTTTATCGCAGAAACATACCTCGATAAATGATCATAGGTGACAGATAGTTGGTATTTAATGATCATAGTCCTGGCTATGTCATAATTAGTAGCCTCAATATTACTAGCTTGTTCTTTTAAATATTTCCTTGTTAAATCAAAATAATCTATATTCATAATTATATTTTAGTTAAAAATCTGATTACGGCAAAGTTATAAATAAAAAATGTATAAAACAAACAAAAGGTGCTAACATTAAGTCAGCACCTCGGAATTATGAACAAAAAAAGAAAAGTAAGAACATCACAAAGATAGATATTCTAAAAGTTCCTACCAAACTTTCGTTATAATCATTTTTATTATTTTAAAGTTTTTTTTTAAAATAAAGTATAAGCTAATGCTATACAGATACTTAAGAAAGCTAGTATTTCTATATACCATATCCAATATTTCCTGATCATAAAATATAATATAGGTATTGATACTGCGTATAGAACTGTAATATACCACATATCATATTGAAAGATCAATGCAACTTGACTAAATATAATACCTGTAAATGCTGTAAATAAATGTACAACCCTAACTGCTTTATCATGCATTTGAGCAGCAACTCCTACAAATATAATACCTGATCCTGCTATAAACATATAAGTGCTATCACCTATTATTATAGCAGGAAAAGCAAATCCCCAAGTAAAGAGAGTAAATAAAAAATTCCATTTCCTTGGTAGAGTATAATAACTCTCTGAAATAGATTGTTGTGGCCCATATATAATCCAAATGGAACCAACGTATCCTATAAATACAAAACACATTACAATAAATAAACTAATCATATTTTTTTTATTTTAATATTAATAGTAGCAGGAGAGGGATTCGAACCCCCGGCCTCAAGAATATGAGTCTTGTGAGCTGACCAACTGCTCTATCCTGCCGTCCATTTAATTATCAATCCTAAAGGCTCTTGAATTAATACGATCCTCATATGTTATAGAAGGTGGCCATATAGGTTCAGGTTGTTGTGGATAAAAAGGAGATGCAGGATAAGTAGGATAAATAGGGTAAGTTTGAATACTGTCTATTATTATCATATACTCTCTCCATGCTCCATTAGGAAGTAATACTTCCAATTCATCCATTATATCTTGAATCTTTTCAGAAGAAACTAAGGTAACTGTCTTAAGTGTTCTATTTATCTTCAACTCCATATATACTTGCTTTATGCATTAACCAATACATTATTTCATTACGTTTNAACTGTTGNCCTGTTCCTACAAGTAATACATTATCACCTACNTTTAGATCAGGTACATCTTTACCTACTGCTACAACTTTAAGAAAGATCTCATCAGTTCCTTCCTCTGTCTCTCTTTTAATAACTGAGTCAGGTTTAATTATACCTGCTTCTGTTTTTTCTTTTATTACCGGAGCTTCTACTGCGAAGTAATCTGCTGCCATTCTTATTCCAAATTTTTTACTCATTACTATTTTGTTTAATTATTATTAAAAAACCCATTCTCATATGTAATTGTGATACATCATGTCTATTATACGATTCAATTTTAACATCTTCGAAAGGTTTATCTACGTTAAGCGTTACTTCCTTACCTATCTCATTTATAACTTTTAACTTTATAGTTATATTCTCAGTNGAAGCTTGTTCTAAAGATTTTAAAAATTGTAATAAGTATTTCAANCCTCTTTCATCACTGTACTCCCCTCTTTTTTGATTTGTTACATACTCTTCTTTCTTTTTTTCTATAGCCAATAGATCTAAAAATCTATNTAATTCAATCGTAACTGTTCCTTTATTCTTTTTTTCCATATCTTTTNATATTTTNATATTTTAATNTTACCAAATATGCTANATCATCCTCTACCTGCATAGTAGTTGTGGACTTGATTACACCATCCCTATCTGAGGAACTTATCTCTAAGCGTATCCCTCTGTTTGAAATTATCTCCCTGGTCGATAGCTAGTAGGATTCCCACCCCTCCTTTCGGTAAAGAGCCTACAGTTTAAGTTTAAGCATTTCACTTTCAAATATTTCTAAAGAAGTTTTCCCAGAATATATAGATCTGCTTTGTTCTCCGTTAAAATATTTTAATATACTCATATACTTTCCT
>JGI24023J19991_10001428_pt1 | contig 18224 bp, 15 predicted proteins | sample Cruoilmetagenom1_FD_19991 | JGI IMG/M metagenome (IMG submission 19991) | reverse complement strand
CTCGCGAAGCGTGTATCCGGGGGCACAACAGACATCTTCCCATACGCCGATCGAAGGGATTTGGGAATTGCGATGAAATGCGATTCCTTGGGCGCCGCGGAACCTGTTGGCAGGTCCTCAATGGCGGACAGCCTGGCCTGTCCCCGGCTGTAGAACCGCGCCGAAAACGGTCTGTCGCCAACATAGGTGAGCGTCGAGGAGGCCTGGCGGTTCTCGTTATAGAACTGCACCAGGAATTTCTCCGTATTGAAGAAAGACGGGTCTATCTGAGCCAAAACCACGACCGCGGCCAGCAGCGTCGGCGGAATCCAGGCCACGCGGGCGATCGGCCGCCACCGCGTGCCGTGGGGCCCAGTGGTATCCACCAGCNCCACGGCCAGCAGAACCGCGAAGGCCGGCAGGGCCGGCAATACGTAAGTCCATAGGATGTTGCCCGCGAAGGTGAAGAAGACCACCGGGAACAAAGCCCAAGACAGCAGGTATACGGTCTGGTTCTCCATGGCGGCGGTGGCCAGCACACGCCGCCCCGCTTGGGTCCGCAAACGGGGCAAGGTACGCCAGAGCGCAACAAGCCCCCAAGGGAAGGCCGCGCCAAGCCAGAGAACCCATATGGTTCCGAGGGGCTGCTTGTGCGCCGAACCGTAGAGGTCGCCCCCCCACCCAGCCTCGGTAAACCGCATCCAGTGTTCGCCAATGAGAAAGTAGTGCAGATACCCAGGTGTCTTCATCTCGGCAAGGCCGTACCAGGGCAGCGTCAGGACGGCTGTGAGGAGCGCACCGCGGATCCAGGGCACGGCTCGCCAAACGATCGGCCATTGCCTTTTGATCGTCGCCCAAACGCTCACCGGGCCGAGCACAAGAACCACTGCAACCGGACCCTTGGTCAGCAGGCCAACGGCGACACCGACAAAGAAGAGATAACGCCAACCCGAACGCGGATTGCGTAGGGTTGCGGCCAAGGACACCATGGAGAGGGTGGTTCCGAACGCCAGGAACGGGTCAACCAGAATGGCCCCCGCGGTGACGTACACGAGCGCACAGGTCAAAAGAATGAGCAACGCCCACAGACCGACCCGCCCGTTCCAAAAGTCGCACGCATATCGGTAGAGGCAGGCCGAGCCTGCAATGGTAGCCAACAGCGACGGCAAGCGACCGGCAAATTCGTTGACGCCGAGCAGGCGAAACGCGCCCGCCTCCAACCAAAAGGCCAACGGCGGCTTTGCCCAAAACGGGACGCCGTAGTCGAAGTGCGGCGTGATCCAATCACCCGTCTCCAGCATCAGGCGGGCGATCTCGCCATATCGGGCCTCCGTCGTATCGGTCAGCGGGAAAACGGCCATCGCGACAAGTCGAACCGCCAGGGCACACCCCAAGGCTATCAAGGCAAATCGAAATGTCTCCGGTTCGCGTTTGGCCGGCGACGCGTGGAGATGAACAACGCGCGATTGAAGCCTGGGTTGAATGTGTGCGGTGCCACTTCCACCCTGCGACCACAACCCCATATAGTGGAATGGGCGATCGCGAAATCGGCGATCCCCTTTCATGGCTTGTACTGAATCTCGTTGTAGATAGGCGTCGGACGATTGATCATGTCTTCAAAATCGTAAAAAAAGTCGTCGTAGACTGACGCTGTCCCAAGCCGCAGCACATCGCTATGCCACGGTAATAGACGGTTCACGGTATCGAACTGGCGGTACCGATCCGCAATACGGGTCCGCCTCACCTCGGTACGGCCTTGGCGGAAAATCATGTCCTAGACCCTTCTCCGACCACGAGGGGTGGCCGTCACAACAGGCCGCCGCAACAGGCCGCAATCGGGCATGATCGCGGGCCAGGCTTACAGCAGCCTTACAGGCCCGATGATTGGTGGAACGGCGTTGCCAACGGGAGAGAACCCAATACTCTATGTCTCTGCGCTGGCACTTCTGAGCGGGATCGAATGAAGGTACTTCTGATCGAGGACAACGAACGGCTAGCTGGCTTCGTACGCACCGGCCTGATGGCGGCGGGGTTCGTCTTGGACCTGACGGGCCGGGTCGATGACGCTTTGGCCGCCATTGCCACCGCCCGTTACGATGCCATCGTGCTGGACCTTGGCCTGCCGGATGGGGACGGGATGGACGTGGTAAAGGCCGTGCGCCAGCCGGGTGGCGCCACACCCATTCTTGTCCTGACGTCGCGTGACGGCTTGCGGGATCGGGTCGATAGCCTCAACGGCGGCGCCGACGACTATCTGCTCAAGCCGTTCGCCATGGAAGAGCTGGTAGCGCGCCTGAAGGCCTTGCTGCGCCGACCCGGCCATGCTTTGGGAATGGTACTTACCTGCGGCAATTTGGCCTTCGATACGGTTGCCCGAGAGACGCGGATTGACGACCAACCGGTCGCCTTGTCGCGGCGAGAGCTGGATCTTCTGGAGTTATTGCTGCGGCGTGCGGGTCGGGTTGTCCCGCGCGAGGCCATCGAAGACAGCGTCTATAGTATTGACGACGAAATCGCCAGCAACTCGCTGGAGGTATTGGTCCATCGCTTGCGCAAGAAGCTACAGGTGGAAAAGGCTGTCCTAAAAATTCATACCCTGCGCGGTATCGGCTATCTCTTGTCCGAGGACGCATCCTGATGCCGGAATCACGATGACCGCCCGCCCCGCCGCCTACTCTTTATTGCGTCGGCTAATCTGGCGCATCGTGGCCGCGGCGGCAGCCTCCGCGGCGGTCTTGTATGGCGCTTTATATACTCAGTTGTACCTGACCGCCGACACCTTGCAGGATCAGACCCTAAGCGCTCAGGCCGCAGATATTTTCCGGCATGTGCGCTTAGCCGATGACGGCGCGCTACGGCTAGAATTGCCGGACAACCTGGTGCAAGCCTATGCTGCTCCGAATGGCGACTTCAGCTATCAAGTGCTGAATGTGAACGGCAAGGTGCTGTTCTCCTCACGCGATGGCGGGGCGCCGCTGGACGAGATCGGCCGGCGTCGGACCGGCACCACCGGACTTATCCAAATACAAAGCCCTATCCAGCCGCGCATTTATGCGAGAGAGCTTGAGTTCGATGGGCCGGCCGGTTTGCTGCGCATTCGCGTGGGCCAAAGCCAAAGTAACGAAGACCTCTTGAGTGAGGAAACGCTGGAGGAGTTTTCCGAGGCCATCATCTGGTCGGTGGTCCCGGTTTTTATCGCCCTGGCGCTTGTCATTGCCTACACCCTACGGAACGGCTTGGCGCTCGTGGTGGAAGCCTCGCAGCAAGCGGCAAACATCGGTCCGCGAACCACCCACGTGCGCCTGCGGGAGGACGGCATGCCCATGGAGATTCGCCCCTTGGTGCATGCCGTGAACGCCGGTCTGGATCGCCTGGAGCATGGGTTCCGGGTACAGCGAGACTTCACGGCGGATGCCGCGCACGAGTTGCGCACCCCGCTGGCCGTGCTGCAGGCCCACTTGGATACGCTGCCCGACCAGCAGGTCGCCGGGGACCTGGGTCGGGATGTCGCCACCATGTCGCGGATCGTCGAGCAGCTCTTGCGTGTTGCACAATTGGAGACCGATGCGTTGGCAACCGACACGCCCGCGGATCTGCACTTGGTCGCCACGGACGTGGCCGCGCAATTGGCCCCGCTGGCACTGCGGGAAAACAAGACGCTCATCGTTTCCGGCCACGACGGACCGATCCTCGTTCAAGGCGAGGCCGAGGCGCTGCACCACGCGGTACGCAATCTGGTGGAGAACGCCCTAGCCGCGGTGCCGCCGCGCGGCACGGTCGAATTAATCGCCGGGATAGACGGATCACTGCATGTGGACGACGAAGGGCCCGGCGTACCACCGGCGCAGCGCAGCGTCGTCTTTCAGCGGTTCTGGCGCGGTGATCACAGCGGCGGCAAGTTGGGTGGTGCCGGACTTGGGCTGTCTATCGTCGCCCGTATCGCCGAGGTCTGCGGCGGCACCGTCGACGTGACCGACGCACCCCGTGGCGGTGCCCGCTTTACGCTGCGTTTGCGCCCCTATCCGGCAAAGCCGGATGCCGCCGCTAGAAACGCATCCACATCCTTGGAGTCCGTATCGAAGGATGTCACCAGGCGAACCTCGCAGCGCGCTTCCGCGCCCCAGCGGTAGAATGCAAAGCCCTGTTCCAACAAGCCGGTGATCATGGTTTCGGGCAAGCGGGCGAACACCTCGTTGGCCTCGACCGGATGGCACAAGGTGACGCCAGTGACGGCCGCCAGCCCGGCACCCAGTCGGCCTGCCATGGCATTGGCGTGGCGGGCGTTGCGCAGCCATAGATCGTCGCGCAGATAGGCGTCGAGCTGCGCCGACAGGAAGCGCATCTTCGACAGCAAGTGCCCGCCGCGCTTGCGCCGGTAGGCGAAGCTCGCCGCAAGCGCCGGCTTGAACAGAACCACGGCCTCGGCGCCTAACGCACCATTCTTGGTGGCGCCAAAAGATAAGGCCTCGACGCCGGCCTTCCAGGTCAGCTCGGCCGGACTATGGTTGCCGGCGACCAGGGCGTTGGCGAAGCGCGCGCCATCCATGTGCAGGCCCAGATGATGCTCCCGTACCACCTCCGCCAGGGCGGCAATCTCTGTCGGGGTGTAGACGGTACCCGCCTCGCTGGCCTGGGTGATGCTCAGGGCCGCCGGCTGCACGGCGTGGACGTTGCCCGCACCCTCGATCGCCGCGCCAAGTGTTTGGGCGTCGATTTTGCCGTGCGCGCCGGACAATGGCACCAATTTGGCGCCACCGGTGTAGAATTCCGGCGCGCCACACTCGTCTACCTGAATGTGCGCTAACTCGTGGCAATAGACAGCGCCATACGGCGGCACCATGACCGACAGTGACAGGGAATTTGCCGCCGTGCCGGTGGCCACCGGAAAAACGGCGACCTTCGTCTCGAAGATCTCGCCCAGGCGCGCCGCGACGCGGCCGGTGATTGCATCCTCGCCATAGGGCATGGCGGCGCCACTGTTGGCCGCTGCCAAGGCACGCAGGATCTCAGGCGCGGCACCACTAGCGTTGTCGGAGGTGAAGCTTACCATTTCGGGATCGCCCCTCTATCGGTCAGGCATGTAGTCATGGCTGCTCCTGTGCCTTAACACGCCCGATTTCCCGCCCCGTCTGCGGGTCCAACAGGATCACCATCTGGCAGCCCCGCTCGGCCGGCCCATCGGCACGCAAAACTAACGTGCCCTCGGCAATCACAGCCTCGGCGATCACGCAGCCGCTCGGCAGAACCACCGCGGCGTCGCCAAAGCCGCTNGGCCGATCGACCGGCAATCCGCCGATCACNGCGTACGTCAATAGNCCCAGNCCGNCGGCGATAAGGATGCCCATGAAAACCACGAGAGCCTTCAGCGCGCGCATGTTATGCATCCCATTGGGCNNCCCATTGATTCANGCTCCGGCGAGAGGATCACAGANTCGTGGCACCCGGCGCGGCAAAATCTTANCGGATTACCGTCGACGACNCGGCGACGGGCGAACGCCTCGACCGCCTNCTGGCGGCGCGGCTGCCATCGCTGTCGCGCAGCCGCATCAAGGCCCTCATCGTCGCCGGCCAGGTCATGGCCAAAACCACACCCACAGCCATGGCCACGGGGCAGACGATAATTGAGCCCTCGTACCGGGTCAAACACGGTCAAACTTTCGCCATCATCGTGCCCGAGGCTACTCCTGCACACATTGAGGGGCAGGCCATTGCCCTGGATATCATCCATGAGGACCCGCATTTGCTCGTGCTCGACAAGCCGGCAGGATTGGTTGTGCATCCGGCCCCGGGAAATCCGGACCGGACCCTGGTCAACGCGCTCATCGCCCATTGCGGGCCGAGTTTGCGCGGCATCGGTGGCGTCCGCCGGCCGGGCATCGTCCATCGCCTGGACAAAGATACCAGCGGCCTGATGGTCGTGGCCAAGACCGAGCCGGCGCACCAGAGCCTGTCCCAGCAATTCGCGGCCCGCGAGATCGAGCGCTGCTATCACGCTGTGGTCTGGGGTGTCCCCGAACCGCGTGTTGGCGAAATTGCCGGTAACATCGGCCGCAGCCCCAGGAATCGCAAGAAAATGGCGGTTTTAAGCCGAGGCGGCAAGGCAGCTGCCACCCGCTACCGTGTCCTGAGAACCCTCGCCGGCGGGCAGGTTAGCCTGATCGAATGCCGCTTGCTGTCCGGCCGCACGCACCAAATCCGGGTTCACCTGAGCCACATCGGCCATCCGCTGCTCGGCGACCGCCTCTATGGTCGGGCCGGCGATAGCCGGATCAAGCGCCTGCCGGCCGCGGCGCAGGCGGCCCTGAAAAATCTCGGCCGCCAGGCCCTGCACGCCAAAACCCTCGGCTTCCGCCACCCGGACACTCACGAGGACGTCCGTTACGAAAGCGAATTACCGGGAGATATAAAGGCCTTGATATCTTCTTTAGAAACACTATAACATATAGACATACATGAGTGAATTGGTCTGATTTTCTTGAGTCAATGGCATCCGTTCGCTATTGATTCATCGTATGTGAGAGAGTGTACGCCAGAGGCTGGCCCGTCGGCTCTAACTTGGCGGTCCCAACTTGGCGATTGTGGTAAGGACGTTGGCTATGAAATCACCTAGGCTTCCGGTCTCCGTTTCCGAAGGGAACCTTTCCCGTTACCTCCAGGACATCCGAAAGTTTCCGATGTTGGAGCAGAACGAGGAATACATGCTGGCCAAGAGCTGGCGGGAGCACGACGATATCGATGCCGCACATCGCCTAGTCACCTCGCATCTACGCCTAGTGGCCAAGATCGCCATGGGATACCGCGGCTACGGCCTGCCGGTTTCAGAGCTGATCTCGGAAGGCAACGTCGGCATGATGCAGGCGGTGAAGCGTTTCGATCCGGAGCGCGGGTTCCGCTTGGCCACCTATGCCATGTGGTGGATCCGCGCGGCGATTCAGGAATACATCCTACACTCCTGGTCGCTGGTGAAGATGGGCACCACGGCGGCGCAGAAGAAGCTGTTCTTCAATCTGCGCAAACTGAAAGGCCAGATGCAGGCGATTGAAGAGGGCGATCTGGCGCCCGAGCAGGTCACCAAGATCGCGGATACGCTAAGCGTACCCGAGGCGGATGTGGTCAGCATGAACCGGCGGCTTGCCGCCCCGGACCATTCGCTGAACGCGCCGCTGCGCATTGACGGCGACGGTGAGTGGCAGGACTGGCTGGTCGACGAGACCGAAACCCAGGAAACGTCGCTGGCCGATTCCGAGGAACTCGACAAGCGGCGTGAGCTATTGGCGGTTGCCATGGAGGCGCTGAACGAGCGCGAGCGGCATATCCTGGAGGAACGGCGCCTAAAGGAAAACCCGACTACTCTCGAAGAGCTGTCCCAGGAGTACGGCATAAGCCGCGAGCGCGTCCGTCAGATCGAGGTGCGCGCCTTCGAGAAATTGCAGAAGGCGATCCGTAACGCCGCAATCGAGAAGCGCCTGGCAACCGCCTGAGGACTAATACCAAGCCTCGCTCAGTCGTCGTCTGCCGGCGACTCGCCGGCGATCTCCTCGCCCCACGATTGGACTAGGCCATCTTGCCGACCGCGCAGCGTTTGTAGACGGCTTTCTGTCGTCATGGCGTAGTAGTGCGCGAGAATCAGCGGCAGCGCCAAATAGATCACCCAGCCGACAGCGGCCGCACCATAGGCAACAATCATTGTGAACGGATCGACTGCGATTCGAAGCGCGAACGAATAACTCTGACCCTCCGACCATAACCGGACAAGGGCCGGCAGTACGCCGCAGAAGTTGAGCAGGCCAACGGTGATCGACAAATACTTCTCGCGGGTGCGGTCAACAATATAAGCGACAATGGTCGGCGCCATGCCGATGCCCAGGAGAACGCATGATGGCATGAGCACGGCGATTGCGGGCAGCAACAATACCGCCGCACCGATGGTGCGGCCTGACAGTTTGCCTTTGCCCTTTGCCTCGGGTGCGCTCTGTTGTTCCGGTTGGCTGGCCATTGAGTGATGCCCTAGATCACGTAGACAACAGTCAGCGCAATGATCAGCAGGCCCGAGACCATGGCCGAGATGACCGTGGCCGCCTGCTGCCCCTTCTCGGCCACATGTGCTGGCGACGTTAGGCCACCTTCTTCGAGCCAGGCGATGGCCTGGGCCAGGTTGGCGTACTCGGCCCTGGCCTTCTCATATCCGGCACCGTCCTGAGATTGTGCATCGAGGTTGTCGACCAAGAACTGCAGTTCGAGCAGATCTCCATTCGCGCTGACTCGCTGGACTTCTTCGATCAGTTGCGCCCGGTAGGCACGGTTGTGAAACTGATCGATAATCGGCTCCATCAACCCGCCCAACCATTGAGTGAGGGCCGGGAACTTCCGCCGACCATCAGCCCCCCGCTGTGCCTCGGCCAGTATCTGCAGCGTCGCTAGGCCATAGGACGCCTGATCGTCTGACATAGCTAGCAACCTTAGAACACGTTCCGACAGATTACGCAGGCGCGCGGCGCAAAATGCGGCGATATGGCGATCCATGGGCGCGCCGCTGGGCCCTTTCCGCGCAATGTGATCCAAGGCCGGCAGCAGGTCCTCGACCTCGCACACATACTCATCCTTGATCAGCGGACTTTGGCATGGCCACCCCCGATTACTTTCGTAGAGGGCCCGCTCCAGCCCAAATCCGATTTGCGGCCGATCCAGGAAGTAGTTGATCATGTCGAAGGTTTTCATCTGCGTCGCCTGCTCCGAGCGACTGCCGGGCGACGACTGCAGATACATCTGCGGCAACTTCGCCGTCATGAGTTCGACAAAGGTCTTGCGCATCTCTGGGTCGTTGTACTCGACGGCGAAACATTGAGCGACGCCGTCAATCCGTGCCGAGAATTCCTTGAAACGGATTGGTAGATTCGTTCGCAGAACCGTCAAAACGCGGCAAGCTATGCGCCCCGAGCTTGAGCTGTCGCCGCCGGCGGCGGCAACGATAGAATCGGCAGTATCGTCGTCGGAGTAAGAACGCCGGACCCATCCCTCCAGTTCGCCGTTCTCGAGGACATCGCCAATGTCCTGCCAGCTCCGCCCCATGGCGTATGACAACGAGTATCGATTCCAATAGTCCCGCCCAGCAAAGGAGATCGCCCGCGAGGCGCGGGTCGGCAGCATGGGTTGCTTCGGGCTGAGTTGCCGGCCTCCGAGCCATAATTCAATGTCAGCCACGGTCCAACGCTCGCCGGGATCGTCGCAGAGCAGCCCGCGCAGAGGTTCCATCATCGACAGGGAAACCCGCAGTTGGCCTACCAAAGTCGAATAGCTGCCGTTGGTGATCTTGCTTTGCACCAGATCCTCATCGCTCATGTCGGGGACCGGATTGCCGCCGGTCAGAAGAACGACAAGAGTGACGCCGAACGCATAAAGATCGTCGCTGACAACGCCTGGGCCCCGTCCCGAGGGCCTGGACATGCCCGCCTCGATGGGTTCGTACAAAACCGGCTGCGACATGCCGGCGGGGTTGCTCACGCATTCGCCAAAGAGCGCGGCCGACCTGCTTGCGTCGGTATAGAATATGTTGTCGGCCCGAATGGCTCGGTGCGGGACAAAACGAATCGACATTTCTTTTAGCGCCGGCATCAACGTCTTGATGACATGGCGGACCACCTGATCCTCGCGCAGCGGCGGGATCTTGCTGTCGAGCGACGCAAGAATACGCTCGCCGGACGGCACATCGAAGACGATGACAAAGCGCCGCCCATCCGACTCGGAAGTCCGAAGCGAGCCGGCGTCGACCGGCGTGAGCAAGGGGACTCGGCGCATGCGCGAGAGCTGTGGGATAACATCGATCCGGGGCAGCAAGTCGGGCCTACAAACCAGCCCAAACATTCTGCGAGAGGCGGCACGCGAATCGGTGACGGCATACGCCTTCGCCATGGGCGAATCCAGATCCGGCATCGGCTTGTCCATCTGGAGCGCATACCGGCCGCCGAGCAACTCTAGCCCAGACCCGCCACCCATATGGATCGGTTGTTCGCTCATGGCCTCCTCGTGTCCCAGCCCGCATCGCCTCCCCGCAGGGCGCGCGACTCAGTTCCATCCCCGGAGGGGGGGTCGGTTGGACCGAAAAAGGTTAAGCGAAAGTTGGCAAATAGTTAGTTAACGGGCGCCGCTAATCGGCGAAGGGGTCGCGCACGAGGATCGTATCCTCACGATCCGGGCTGGTGGATAGCAGGGCCACCGGGGCCTCGATCAGTTCCTCGATCCGGCGAATGTATTTCACGGCCGTAGCGGGCAAATCGGCCCAGGAACGGGCTCCCTGGGTGCTCTCCGCCCATCCATCCAGGGTCTCATAGACCGGCTCGGCCCGGTCTTGCAGCGAGGGCAGCGCTGGCAGGTGGTCGTACTGCTCCCCATTGATCCGGTAGCCAACGCACACGTTCAGCTTCGGCAGGCCATCGAGGACGTCGAGCTTCGTCAGTGCAATACCGTTAATGCCGCCGATTTTGACCGCTTGGCGCACCAAAACAGCATCGAACCAGCCGCAGCGCCGGCGGCGGCCGGTGACGGTGCCGAACTCCCGCCCACGCTCACCCAGAAGCTTTCCGGTCTCGTCGTGCAGCTCGCTTGGAAACGGGCCTTGTCCGACCCGCGTGGTATAGGCCTTGGTGATGCCCAGGACATAGCCGATGGCATCCACCCCTGCCCCGGCGCCGGCCGCCGCCTGTCCGGCCACCGTGTTGGATGATGTAACGAAGGGGTAGGTGCCGTGATCGACGTCCAGCATCGCTCCTTGCGCGCCTTCGAATAGAATGCGATCGCCGCGTCGCCGCGCCCCGTCGAGGCAGTGCCAGACCCGGTCAGCATAGGGCAAGATCGCGGGTGCCACGTCGAGCAACTTGGCCATCACCTCGTCGCGATCAAACTCGGGGCTGCCCAGGCCCCGCAGAATCGCATTGTGATGCAGCAACAGCGCATCGAGCCGTTTAGCCAGCAGCGCCTCGTCCGCCAGATCACATAGCCGGACTGCTCGGCGGCCGACCTTATCCTCATAGGCCGGCCCGATGCCGCGCCCTGTGGTGCCCAGCTTGCCGGCGCCGCCGGCCTCCTCGCGGGCGCGGTCGACGGCGCCATGCGACGGCAGGATGAGCGCCACATTTTCGGCGACTTTCAAATTCTGCGGCGATATGGAAACGCCTAACTCGCCAATACGGGCGATCTCGTCCACCAGGGCCCAGGGATCGACGACCACCCCGTTACCGATAATCGAGAGCTTACCCGGCCGGACCACCCCCGAGGGCAGTAGCGACAACTTGTAGACGACATCGCCGACCACCAGCGTATGGCCCGCGTTGTGTCCACCCTGGAACCGGACCACCACATCGGCGCGCTCGGAAAGCCAGTCGACGATCTTGCCTTTGCCTTCATCGCCCCATTGNGAGCCGACCACCACCACGTTCGCCATNTTGTTCCTAGTCCTTCAACTCGACAACGTGCCCNTCGATCAGCACATGGCTGCAGCCCAGCCGTCGCGCGGCGTTTTCTACATCTACCTCGTCATCCAAACCGGCCAGTGTCACCCAACCCTGTTCGCGCCAGGTGCGTCCTCTATCGGCGGGTGCGCTGCCGGCCGGGATATAGAGTGTCGGCGGTTGCTCAGGGTCGGGCAGCGCCCGCTGCACCGTATCCATGTATAGCGTGAATCCCGTCGAGGATTCGCGGCCGCCGTCCGGCAGATCGGTTGTGTAGCGCCCGCCCCGACCCAATTCGCCCCGCACATCGCGGGCAAAAATGATGAAGCTAATACCTGTCTGATATTCGAAGCCCCGATGCTCGACCGGATCGACGGTAAGAGTCAGCTCGGGTGCCGCATCGCGGATCAATCCAACGACACGGCGCAGGCGGGCGACATCGGCCTTCGCCGTCTTGGGCAGCGATAATTTGCCAAGCGCCTTTAGCGCCGCATCGGCGGGCCCCGCGGCGCGTAGGAGCGCGGTGAACAGTGGTGCCTGATCGCCGGCGATCTGCATCACGGCGGCGCTGTCCTTGCGATCGAGTGCCTGCCGCAAGGCAGCGCTTCTCTCCGCGTCCAAACCGATTCCGGAGGCAAGACTGCCAACCAACGGCGGCAGATTGAGATCGATGGACAGGTGCGCGACACCGACGGCACCCAACGCCTCGGCGGCGAGCAGCACGACCTCGGCATCCGCGCCCTCCTGGCCGGCGCCGATCAATTCGACCCCGACCTGGCCGAACTGCCGCTCGGATCGGAGTTGGCTGCCTTTGACCTGCAGGATCTGGCCGCCGTAACACAGACGCAATGGCCGCGCCGCCTTGCGCAGCCGAGTTGCGGCGATGCGTGCCACTTGCGGCGTCATATCGGCGCGCAAGCCCATCATGCGCTGACTGACCGGATCCATCAGGCGGAAGGTCTGCTGGGTGAGCGTCGTTCCGGCACCGGCTAGCAACGTCTCCTCGAATTCGAGAAGCGGCGGCTTGACCCGCTGGTACCCATGCGCGGCAAAACCGGCGATCAGCCGTTCGACCGTCGCCGCCTCCCGCGCCGCGTGCGGCGGCAGGACATCCTCCAACCCGGCCGGTAAAAGCGCTTTATCGCCAAGCGTTGTCATGTGCTCCGTCCGATGTGCCGGCAGCGTTATTAGCGTGAATTGCGCCCACCGGCTAGCTAGAAGCGCAGCGCCAAGGCCTGCTTGATGTGCGGCAATGCCCGCACTTTGTCCAGAACCTCGGGCGCGATGGCTTCGTCCAGCTCCAGAAGCGCAATCGCCTCCCCGCCCCGACCGACGCGGCCCAGGTGGAAGGTGGCGATGTTGACACCGGCATCACCCAGTATCCGCCCCAACGCGCCGATCAGTCCCGGCTTATCCGCGTTGGTGATGTAGAGCATATGCGGGCCGAGCTCGGCCTCGATCGGAATATCCTTGATTTCGACCAGGCGCGGCTTGTCGCCGCCGAAGAGAGTCCCGGCAACGCACCGCGGCCCGCGCTCGGTGGTGACCGTCAACCGGATCAGGGTCTGGTAGTCACAATCGCGCTCGTGCTTCACCTCGGTGACGTCGATATTGCGCTCGCGGGCGATGACCGGGGCGTTGACCATGTTCACGCTATCCAGGATTGGGGAAAGTAGGCCGGCAAGGGCCGCCTGGGTCAGCGGCCGGCAATTCAGGTCGGCGACGTGGCCCTCGTATTCGATGGTCACGTCGCGCAAGCCCGTGCGGGTGAGCTGGCCGGCAAACCCGCCAAGTTGTTCGACCAGTTTCATGTACGGGCCAAGATGCTGCGATTCCTCGGCGCTCAACGACGGCATATTGAGGGCGTTGGCGATGGCCCCGGTGAGCAGGTAGTCGGAAATCTGCTCGGCGATTTCCACAGCGACTTTCTCTTGCGCTTCGGTCGTGGCAGCACCCAGGTGCGGCGTCGCTACAATCTGTTCCATACCGAAAAGCGGATTCTCGTGGGCTGGTTCCTCGGTGAACACGTCGAGAGCAGCCCCTGCTACATGGCCCGACTCGATGGCCGCCTTGAGATCCGATTCGACCACCAGGCCGCCGCGCGCGCAGTTGATGATGCGTACGCCGCGCTTGGTCTTGCTCAAGGCGGCGGCATCGATAATGCCGCGAGTCTGATCGGTCATCGGCACGTGCAACGTGATGAAATCCGACCGCGCCAAGAGCTCGTCGAGAGTGACCTTCTCGATACTTAGATCGCGTGCCCGGTCGGCGGACAGGAACGGATCGAACGCGATGACCCGCATGCGCAGGGCCAAGGCGCGTTCGGCGACGATCGAACCGATGTTGCCGCAGCCGACGATGCCGATGGTCTTGCCGGTCAGCTCCACGCCCATGAAGCGCGACTTTTCCCACTTGCCCGCTTGCGTCGAGCGGTCGGCCTGGGAAATTTGCCGCGCCAGGGCGAAGAGCATGGCGATGGTGTGTTCCGCCGTGGTTATGGAATTGCCACCCGGCGTATTCATCACCACGATGCCGCGCTGGGTCGCGGCAGGCAGATCGATGTTGTCGACACCGATACCCGCCCGGCCGATGACCTTCAGGTTCTTTGCGGCGGCAATCACCTCCGGCGTTACTTTGGTTGCCGAGCGCACCGCCAAACCATCGTACGCGCCGATGCGCTCGATCAATTGCTCGGGTTTGAGTCCGGTCACCACATCGGCGTCGATACCGCGCGCGCGGAACACCTCGGCCGCGCTTTCGCTCATCTTGTCCGCAATCAGAACCTTTGCCATTTATGTTTCCCCGCCGGCCTTGACTTCACCATAGGCCCAGTCCAGCCAAGGTAGCAGGGCCTCCATGTCTTCACGGGCAACGGTAGCGCCGCCCCAGATGCGCAATCCCGGCGGCGCATCCCGGTAGGACGCTATATCATAGCCCGCTTGTGCGTCCGCCACGCGCGCCGCGATCGCCTTCGCTGCCGCGGCTTGCGCGGGCGCGGGCAACGCTTGAAACCAGGGATCGACGATCTTCAGGCAAATCGACGTGCACGACCGGGTGGCCGGATCCTCGGCCAGGAAATCCACCCAGTCACGCTCCGCCAGCCAGCCCGCAATAACCGCCAGATTAGCCTCGGCGCGGGCAATAAGCGCCGGCAGGCCGCCAATCTCCTCGGCCCAGCGCAAAGAGTCCAAGGCATCTTCGACACAGAGCATGGACGGCGTGTTGATGGTCGCGCCGGTGAAAATGCTCTCGTCCAACTTGCCGTCCTTGGCGAGGCGGAAAATCTTCGGCAGCGGCCAAGCCGGCCGGTACTGCTCCAGCCGCGCCACCGCCCGGGGCGAGAGCGCGAGCATGCCGTGCGCCGCCTCCCCACCCAGGGCTTTCTGCCAGGACCAGGTGACCACATCCAACTTGTCCCACGGCAATTCCATGGCGAAGACCGCCGAGGTCGCATCGCAAATGGTCAATCCGCCCCGATTGCCAGCGATCCAATCGCCGTTTGGCACTCGCACGCCGGATGTCGTGCCGTTCCAGGTGAAGACCACATCGCGCCGGCTGTCGACCTTGGCCAAATCCGGCAGCTTGCCGTAGTCGGCCTGTACGATCCTAATATCGTCCAGCTTGAGCTGCTTGGCCGCGTCGGTGACCCAGCCCTTNCCGAAGCTTTCCCAGGCCAGCATNTCGACNCCGCGGGCCCCAAGCAGNGACCACATGGCCATCTCCACCGCGCCCGTATCCGAGGCCGGTACGATCCCCAGGCGGNAGTCCTCGGGTATGCCCAAGATGGCCCGCGAGCGGCTTATCACCTCGGCCAGCTTGGCCTTGCCTTCCTTGGCCCGGTGTGAGCGCCCGAGCCAGGCGCTGCTAAGCACGTCCGGGCTCCAACCAGGTCGCTTGGCGCACGGGCCGGAGGAGAAGCAGGGGTTGCGCGGCCGCACATTGGGCGGAGCGAGAGGCATGGCAAAATCCCCAGAAAGAACCTCGAATAACCTTGGCACGACGCGACCTTCGCAGTCGACCGCCGGCCGCGCCGGCGCGGATAGTAGGGGCGATGCTGCACTGCGTCAACGCGGGTGCAGCGAAAACCGAGTGCGCGCTGGCTCACCCCCATGCCGAGGGGTAAAATAGGCGCCGAGCGGCGCGAGCGTCCGATTCGGTTTTGCAATCGGAACGACAACGCGGGCGGGGGCATGACAGACGAGCAGATTCAGTTATTCGCCATCATGGGTGCCGCCCTTGCCCTCTTTATCTCGGGTCGCGTTCGCTTCGACGTGGTTGCTATTCTCGCTTTGTTGGCCGCCGTCATCACGGGCATCGTCCCGGCAGGCGACGCCTTTGCCGGCTTCGGCCATCCGGCGGTCGTCACCGTGGCCGCCATCCTGATCCTATCCAGCGCCTTGCGCGACTCGGGTATCGTCAATCCGATCGTGCGCTGGCTGCGGCCCTTGGGCAGTCGACCCAGCCTCCAGGTCCTGGCCGTCGTCGGCCTGGGCGCCGCGTGTTCAGCTTTCATGAACAATGTCGGCGCGTTAGCGTTGATCCTGCCCGTCGCCGTGCAAAGCGCCTACGCCGCCGGCCGCTCGCCCAGCCGGCTCTTGATGCCGCTGAGTTTCGGCACCTTGCTCGGCGGCCTAACCACCCTGATCGGCACGCCACCCAACATCATCATCGCCAGCATCCGTGCCACGCACTATGGCCAGCCGTTCGGCATGTTCGATTTCGCACCGGTCGGCCTGGGCGTTGCCGTCGTTGGTATCGCCTTCCTCGCTCTGATCGGCTGGCGCCTGCTGCCGGCGCGCGAGCAGGCCGCCGACGGTGTCGACGCCCTCTATCATGTCGAAGATTACATCACCGAGGTGCGCCTGCCGCCGGAGTCACCATTCGTCGGCCATCGCCTGGTCGATTTGGAAACGCTCGGCCAGGGAGACGTCGCGGTCGTCGCTCTGGTGCGGCGCAAGGACCGGATGCTAGCGCCGTCCGGGTACATCCGCCTACAGGCCGGCGATATCCTGATCCTCGAAGCGGATACGGCGTCGCTGCAAAGGATAGTCGAGGAGGCGAAGCTGGACGCCATTGGCGCCGCGCATATGTCTGTCGATAACCTCCGTTCCGACCGGGTCGCCGTGATCGAGGTCGTGATTGCCCCCGGCTCGCCGATGGAAGGCCGCACGGCGCGCTCCTTGCGCCTGCATAGCCGGTTCGGCGTCAATCTGCTTGGCCTGGCCCGGCAGGGGCAGCGAGTGGCCGAGCGCCTGGGCCGCGTTCGCTTCGCCGCCGGCGACGTGCTGCTGCTGCAAGGGGATCGCGAGGCCATGCCGGAAACGCTCACGGCGCTCGATTGTTTACCCTTGGCGGCACGCGAGGTTGCGCTGCGCCGGCCGCGGGTTGCGCCGCTAATCCCGGCGGTTTTCGCGGTTTCGATCCTGGGTGTCGTCACCGGTGTTCTACCGCCGCACATCGCCTTTGTCGCCGCGGTCGCCGCCCTGGTGATCGTGGGCGAGATCAACTTGCGTGACATCTATGACGCGGTGGACTGGCCCATCATCGTCCTGCTGGGCGCCTTGATTCCCATCGGCGCGGCGTTGGAGAGCACCGGGGCAACGGCTGTGATCAGCCAGCCAATCATCGCGTTGCAGGGCGATGCCCCGCTTTGGGTGTTACTGGCCCTGCTGATGGTGGCGACCATGTTGCTTTCCGACGTCATGAATAACGCCGCCACCGCGGTCATCATGGCGCCGATTGGCATCAGCATTGCCGAGGGACTCAACGTCAACGCCGATCCATTTCTCATGGCCGTGGCCGTCGGTGCCTCATCCACGTATCTGACCCCCATCGGGCATCAGTCGAATCTCTTGGTCATGGGGCCCGGCGGCTACCGGTTCGGCGACTACTGGCGCATGGGCCTGCCGCTGGGCATTCTAACTATCGCGATCGCGGTGCCGCTGATCGTCACCGTCTGGCCGTTCTAGACCGCGCGCGTGATACCGCCGTCGATGCGAATGTTTTGACCGGTGATGTAGCTGGAGCGATTCGAGGCCAAGAACGCGATCAACTCGGACACTTCATCGACCCGGCCATAGCGCCCCATGGGGATACGTTTACGCCGATCCTCGGCCTCCGGCAGGCTATCGATGAACCCCGGCAGAACATTGTTCATGCGGATGCTCTCGGCGGCGTACTTGTCGGCGAACAGCTTCGTGAACGCCGCCAGACCGGCGCGGAAAACGCCCGAGGTCGGAAAAAGAGCCTCCGGCTCGAACGCGGCATAGGTCGAGATATTGACGAACGACCCTCCCCCTTGCCGCTGCATGACCGGGGTCACCAGCCGGGCGATCCGCACCACGTTCATCAGGTAGACATCCATGCCCGAATGCCAGTCCTCGTCGGACATTTCCAGGACGGGGCCTTTCGGGCCGTGCCCGGCACTGCTCACCACCGCGTCGATGCGCCGCCACTTTGCGTTCGTTTCATCCACCAATCTTGTCAGGTCTTCGACCGACTGGTTGGACCCCGTCACACCGATGCCGCCAAGATCCTTTGCCAGCGCCTCGCCTTTCCCGGACGAGGACAGGATCGCCACGCGCCAGCCATCCTTCGCCAGAAAACGCGCCGCACCCGCACCCATTCCGCTGCCGCCACCGACAATGATAGCCACCGGTTTTTCCTGCATCTGCATGCCTCCCGTGTTTGATCGCTACCCACTATGCTCTAGGTCACCGACTCATAAATGGAAAATCGTCATCCCGGACGTTAGGCGAGCCCGGAAATCAGCCGATTTCCGGTACGCGAGCCTTACGATCC
>JGI24023J19991_10001427_pt1 | contig 18237 bp, 15 predicted proteins | sample Cruoilmetagenom1_FD_19991 | JGI IMG/M metagenome (IMG submission 19991) | reverse complement strand
GAGTCGTCGATCCGTCCGAACACGCCATCGGGCAGGTGCGGATAGGTTCGCCCGCAAGGCGTCGGACCTGCCTCCCAGCGCGTCAGATCGCCCGAGAGCATTCGGATCATGGGCTGAGAGGTGCGCTCGAGATGGGTGTAGACCGGCGTGCCGCGCTCACCATAGGGCACTCGGTGAAAGGTCTCGGGATCGCAGACTTCCGTGTAGACCACGTCCTGCCAGACCACCATGCCGTCGGTTTCGGCTGTGCCTGCCAAATTCATCCAGGGCGTCAATTCAGCCATTGAGCCGCTATCGACGACCTTGGCGTCATAGGCGTCAGCAATGCGGTCGCGAACGCCTGGAATCGAAGCGCCGGGCTCGCCCGAGAAGAACAGCGTCTTGAAACCGAAATCCCGGGGGTCGACGCCCGCGTCATTTGCGGCCTCGGCCAGATAAAGCGCGTAGGACGGCGTGCCGTAGAACGCGGTCGGCTTGACGTCATTTAGCCAATTCACGGCCCGCGCCGTCATGCCGGGCACGCCGGCGCCGAACGGAAACGTCGTGGAGCCAAGCCGCTCCGACCCCGCCATCGCGCCCCATGAGCCGAGATAAAGGCTGAAGACCGCGGCGCAGAACACGATATCCCCAGGCCGGATTCCCATGCCCCACATGATGCGCGCATGGGCGTTCTGAATCGCGTTCCAGTCATTCTGGCCGATCGCGAATGCAGTGGGGCGCCCCGTGGTGCCCGAAGTTCCATGAATCCGGTAAATGTCGATTTCCGGGATGCAGAGATAGTCGCCGAACAGCGGCGCACGGGCCTGTGAGTCCCGCAGATCGGCCTTGGTTATGACCGGGACCTTCTCTTCGAAGTCCTCGAGCGACTTGAGGTGATCGGGGTGAAAGCCCGCCTCGTCCCATTTGCGCTTGTAGAACGGGGCCATCTCATAGGCATAGCGGGTGACTTCCTTGAGGCGCTCCAGAATCGCTTTTTCCCGGTCGCCTTCGGGCATGGTTTCGCGCTTTGGGAACCAATATTTGGAACCCGGATCGGGCCGGTAGTCCTTGTCGTATTTCGGCGGAAAGGTCCAATCTTCCATTGGCCCCGCCCCTAGCGCGCGCCGCGCTGTTCGACCAGCTGCTCGATGGTTTCGATGATCGCGTTGGGCGGCGTGTCCTGCAGCAGCACCTCTTGCACGCCCATTTCCTTTAGCTGCGCAACGTCCTCGTCCGGCATCACGCCGCCGCCGACCACGATAATCCCCTTATTGTCCTGCTCGTCCAGAACCTTCAGCACCTTGGGAAAGATCGTCATATGGGCGCCCGACAACAGGGAAACCCCGAGCACGTCCACGTCTTCCTGAACGGCTGCCAATGCGACCTCTTCGGGCGTCCGGTGCAGGCCCGTATAAATCACGTCCATGCCGGCATCGCGCAGCGCCCGGGCGACAATCTTGACGCCCCGATCGTGGCCATCCAGCCCGATCTTGGCCAGCATCACACGGATGGGCACGGCCTTTTGCTTCGCCATACGCAACTCCTCCTGGGATTCGGCTGTTCAACCAGCTTCCTGGCCGCGGCCGTCGGCGCCGGCGGGCAGGGAGTCTTCAATAGTCTTGGTCAGGGAATGGCTCGCCCGCTCGACATGAGCCCTAGCAAGCTCAGCCGCGCGATTCCCATCGCCCTCGCCGATCGCATGCAAAATGCCCTCATGTTCGGACCAGATTTGCTCGCGCTGGTAACCGAACGCGATCACGGCCGCCATCACCCGGCGTAAATGGTGCCAATAGGTGCCGAGCGACGGCTGAATCAGACCATTGCCGGAATGCAGATAGATCAGCTCATGAAAATCCATGTCCGCCTTCACCAATTCGGTGGTGGAGGCATCGTCGAGAGATTCGCGCACGTTTCCGATCAGCCGGCGCCCGTCCTCTTGCAGTTGCTTGGTGTTGCGCGCGGCGGCCAATCTCGCGGCAAGCTGATCGAGCGCGCTGCGGATTTCGTAGATCTCCCGGACCGTCTGCTGCTCCAGTGGCGAGACCATCACGCCGCGGCGTCCGGTGTCCTGGATGAACCCTTGGGAGCGCAACAACACCAGCGCCTGGCCGACAGGCTGACGGGAGACGTCGAGCCGTTCGGCGATCCCCTCCTGGGTGATGCGCTCGCCGGGCTTCAGCATGCCATCGCAAATCGAGTCGCGGATCGCCTCATAGACGGACTCGACGAGCGAAATTTGACGAGGTAGGGCTTCCATGGGATCCGCGCAAATGGGGCAACGATGCCCGCGATACCGATTATTGTATTCTGTATACAAAACCCAGACCGACGTCAATTGAAGCCGCACAATTCTGCGATTCGACGAAAATGCCGGCCTCTCGCTACAGCGGGAATCTTGGGCGCGCGGACCGCGTAACAGCCGCAATGGATTTTCCGTTTAGCGATTTCCCGCAACGGCTTAGAGTGCGCGGTCACGAGGCAAGCCAGACGAGGGGCCGATGACATCGCAAGCACGCAAGCCGGTCTATTGCGGCTGGGGATATCCGGGCGACGGGCTGAGCCTGGATGAAGAGCGCGACCTGCTCCGCACCTTCGCCGACCGCTTCGGCGTGGTGGAATTGAGCCATAAGGCCTATCCCAAGGCCGAGGAAATCACGCTCCGCGAGCCCCGCATAGCGCCACCGGAAACCCTCAAGCCCATTTGCAGCACGGACCGCTACGACCGGCTGAGCCACACTTACGGCCAGTCCTATCCCGATTACGTCCGGATGCTGAAAGGAGACTTCGGGAACGCGCCCGATGTCGTCGCCTGGGCGAATTCGGAAGCTGATGTGGTCGCGGTGCTCGATTGGGCGGCGGATAAGAAGCTCGCGGTGATCCCCTATGGGGGCGGCACCAGCGTCGTGGGCGGCGTCGAGCCCCAGATCGGCGGCGACTTCGCGGGCGCTGTCTCCCTCGATCTCACCGGGCTCGATCAGGTGCTGGAGGTGGACCGCGAGAGCCGGGCCGCGCGCATTCAGGGCGGCATCCGCGGACCCGCAATGGAAGCCGGACTGCGCCCCCATGACCTCACCATGCGCCATTTCCCGCAGAGCTTTGAATTGGCGACCCTGGGCGGCATGATCGCTACCCGCTCGGGCGGCCATTTCGCCACCCGCTACACCCATATCGACGACTTCGTGGAGCAGGTGCGCTGCGTAACGCCGACCGGCGTCATTGAGAGCCGCCGCCTGCCGGGTTCGGGCGCGGGCCCGAGCCCAGATAGACTGCTGATTGGCTCCGAAGGCGCGCTTGGGATCATCACCGAGGCTTGGATGCGGCTTCAGGACCGCCCGACTTACCGGGCGTCGGATACGGTTCTCTTCAAGGCCATGAAGAACGCGGTCGCAGCGATCAGGGAGATTTCGCAGGCCGCCCTCTACCCCGCCAATCTGCGGCTGCTCGATCCCCAGGAATCGGCGCTGAACGGCTTTGGCGACGGCAACAGCACCATGGTCGTATTGGGCTTCGAGAACGCCGATCACCCGGTCGACGAATGGGCCAAGCGCGCGCTCGAAATCTGCGCCGATCATGGTGGACGGCCCGAGGGGTCGGGCGAGGATGGGGATGCGCACAAATCCGGCTCGGCGGGCGCCTGGCGCACCGCCTTCATCAGAATGCCTCATATGCGCAAGCCGCTGGTGGCCGCTGGCATCATTCACGACACCTTCGAGACCGCTATCACCTGGGATAGGTTTGCCGATTTTCAGGCGCAAATTGAGAAGGCTACCAAATCTGCGCTGCGGGAGGTTACCGGGAGGGATGGTTTCATGAGCACCAGATTCACCCATGTCTATCCCGACGGGCCCGCACCCTATTACACGTTTATGGGGCTCGGCCACCCGGACGCCCTGCTCGAGCAATGGGGCGAGTTGAAACGCGCCGTATCGGACGCGGTGATCGAGAATGGCGGCACCATCACCCATCACCACGCGGTGGGACGCGATCATATGCCGTGGTACCGGCAACAGCGGCCCGATCTCCATGGGGCAGCGCTCGGCGCGGTGAAGGCCACGCTGGACCCCGAAGGCGTCCTCAATCCGGGCGTTCTCGTCGCCGACTAATCAGAATCCATAAAGGCGCGCCGGATTGTCGACCAGGATTGTCTTCAGCAATTGGTCGTCATTCTCGGTCCAAGCCAACAGCCGGTCGAACAGATCGCCGTCATTCGGCATCGGGCCTGGTGGCCTGGTGTGGGGCCAATCGCTGCCCCACAGGCAGCGTTCCGGCGCGGTCTCAATCAACGCCCGGGCAAACGGATCGGCCTTGGGCCATGGTGCCGGACCGGCATCGATCCTGTAGGGCGCCGAGAGCTTGACCCAAGTACGGCCCTCCGCCCGCAGGCCTAGCAGCGCCTGGAAGCCCGGCTGTTCGGTCCCGAGTTGCGCGTTCGGCATTCCCATATGGTCGATCACGATCTCGGTTGGCAGTTTGGCGATCTGCGGGGTGAGTTCCACCAACTGCGCGGCGTCGACAAACAATTCCAAGTGCCATCCCAGTTTGGCAATCCTTGCGGCGACGGTTTCGAGTTCCGAGGTCGCAACGCCGCCGCCGGAGACTAGATTGAAGCGCGCGGCGCGAAATCCCGCCTTGTGCAAGACCTCGATATCGGAGTCCGGCGTCGCAGCGTCGATCACCGCGGACCCGCGGCCTCGGGCCCCGAACGTCTCCAGCTGCTCACGTTCGAAGTCGTTGTCGAGGCCGTAGGGGCTCGGCTGGACAATGACCATCCGCTCTATTCCAAGAACCGCGTGCATGGCCGTCGCCTGCTCCAGCGTGGCCTCGGCCGGCGTATAACGGCGCTTCGGACTTAGAGGAACTTCCGAGGGCTTACCGAAAATATGCAGGTGGCTGTCGCAGGCACCCGGCGGCGCACGCCGCTTGGGCGGTTTGGTCGTGAGATCGGGACCGGGAATTGTCGCGACCGCGTCGGGATCAATTTGGACCCCCCCTACACCATTGGGGCGGGCGGAACCGGTCGCGGCTACCGCCGGACTTGCCGACCGCAGAATTGGAATTGCTGCCAGTGGTGCCAACGCAGCCGCGCACGCGAAATCCCGACGGCCCAGTTTTCTCGTCATCACGATCTCCTCAGCCCACCGAACGGCGATAAACCACAGCGGCCAATCGAAGCTTCCGAGATCGCCACGCCGCCGCCGGAGACCAGATTGAAGCGCACCGGGCGAAAGCCCGCCGCGTGCAGTGACTCCATCTGGTTATCGAGAGCCGCGGGATCGATCACCGCCGCGGCGCGGTCCCAAAAGGGATTAGGAACAGGCGTCGTGGTCGTCGATCCGCGTGGCATGGCTGAAGCCGGCTGCTAAGCTTGCGGCGCCCGCGTTAGTTGCCGCGTCCAGGCGTGGACAACATCTGCAGCGCCCGGTCCGGGCCGAAAGTGGCGCTGGGCTGGCTCGGCGGGAACTCCTTGAAGGTCTCAATGAATTTCCCCACCACGGCTTGCGCTGGGACAAATGCCCAAAGCTTGTCGGCGTACCAGCGGAAGTACATTTTTGACTCCCGCATGAACCGCTCATAGGGGTCCTGCCGCAGATTGATGACATAGGGCATGTTGACTGTCCGCACGATGGAATCCTGCAGGTTGCCCTCCTGAACTTTGAAGTGGATTTTCCAATCGTCGACGCGCACCGCGTTCAGGTTGGAGTTGTCGTCGAAGTAGAAGATCTCGCGGCGCGGTCCCTTCTCGGCTTCGCCCTTGAAGAAAGGCATGAAATTGTAGCCATCCAGGTGCACCTTGAAGCTCTTGTCGCCGGCTTCATAGCCCTTCTTCAGCTTCTCCTTGATGTCGGCTTCACCAGTGGCCGCCAGGAAAGTCGGCAGCCAGTCTTCGTGGGACATCACGGCGTTCACCACGCTGCCAGGCTTCACAACGCCCGGCCAGCGGACCACCGCGGGCACCCGCATTCCGCCTTCCCAGGTGGTGCCCTTTTCGCCGTGGAAGGGCGTGTTGCCGCCGTCCGGCCATGTCATCACCTCAGCCCCATTGTCGGTGGTGACTACGACGATGGTGTTTTCTGCAATACCCAGGTCATCGAGCTTCTTGAGCAGTTCACCGACAACAAAGTCGAACTGACCCATGCCGTCCGCATAAAGACCGTATCCCGTCTTGTCCTTCCACTTGTCTGACAGCCGTGTGAAGACGTGCATGCGGGTCAGGTTGTGCCACAGGAAAAACGGTTTCCCGGCCTCGTGGCTGCGGTCGATGAAGTCCAGAGAACGCTCGAGCAGCTCATCGTCGATCGTCTCCATGCGCTTGCGGTCCAGTGGGCCCGTGTCCTTGATGGTTTGCTTCCCAACCTTGCCGAAGCGGGGATCGACCGTCGCGTTGTCCTGGTCTGAAGCCTTGGCGTCCAGGGTGCCGCGCGGGCCAAACTTCGCCTTGAATTCGGGGTTCTTGGGATAATCCGGATCCTCCGGCTCCTCTTCAGCGTTCAGGTGATAGAGGTTCCCGAAGAATTCATCGAAGCCATGCACCGTCGGCAAAAACTCGTTGCGGTCGCCCAAATGATTCTTGCCGATCTGTGCCGTCGCATATCCTTGGGGCTTCAAGAGCTCGGCGATCGTCGGGTCCTTGGCCTGCAAACCCAAATCTGCTCCGGGCATGCCCACCTTCAGCAAGCCGACGCGGTACGGTTGCTGGCCCGTAATGAAGGCAGCGCGGCCAGCCGTGCAGCTCTGCTGAGCATAATAGTCCGTGAACATCGCGCCTTCTTCGGCAACGCGGTCGATATTCGGGGTGCGGCCACCCATCATGCCGCGGTGATAGACGCTGAAATTGGACCATCCAATGTCATCGCCAAAGATGACCAAGATATTGGGTTTTTGGCCCGCCGTTTGGGCTAGAAGCGGCGCCCCAAGCGACATCAGTGCGATCGCGCATGCGGCCAGGCAGGCGCTCTTGAGAACCTCCAGCACGTTCATTCCATTCACTCCCAGCAGGACAATTGATGAAGATCGGGCAGGAGACGGCGTGCCCGCGCCAGCAACCCTAGTTACACTTCGCGCCGCAATCGACAGGGGTCCGTTTGACCACCTTGCCCTTCATCATCTCGATCTCTTCGCGAAAACACTTCCCGTTCTCGTTGACGATTCGGATGATTTTGGAATTGCCCTGTCTGGCCTGGCACATCACGCTCGCCTGCGCGAGGCGTTGTCCTTTCGGCTCGGCAGCGGGCGCAGACGGTCTCGATTGGATCGCGGCGAACGCCGTGCCCACCAACGAAATACTTGAAACGGTCGAAGCCAGCTGGATTCTATTCAGCGGAATCCACTCCAGCACGCGCTCCGCGCTGGGTGACTGGACCTCGATCAGGACATCGCCGTTCGAGCACGCGCCAACCTGCACCTGAATGCCGTCCACGGTGCGGACCTGCTGGTAGGTCATCGACTGGGCGCATTCGAAATTCTTGATCCAGAGCCGTCTCTGCTGCTCGGCGTGCTTTACCTCGCCATAGCCGATGTCGTAGTCAAAGGCCTTGTAGAAATCGATTGCGGTCGGGATCGCCCCCAGGATCGCGCCCAGCATTGCGGGCGCCAGCATCCACCGCCACCATTCCTTGCGCGCGGGCTCGGAAGCGGGCACGTCGTCGACATCAAGCGCCCGTCTTTCGCTCATGGCAGGATCCTCCTTCAGAGGGTCGTCAGGAAAGAAGGATTCTCCCCAAAGTTTGACCGCAATGAGGCTGTGGGGAATTGCGTGGCCGGGGCGAAGCTGTCGACATTGCCAAGGCGAATGGGTCAATCGCCGCCTGAGCGACGCTCGTAGTCCTGCACAACCTCTTCGAGCGTGTCGTAGACCGCGTCCTTGCCAATTAGGCGGCGCAATGTTTTGCGGCTTTTGGCCTCGTCATCATGAATGGTATGCGCAATCACCAAGCGAATCCCTTTTTCCCGCAACGTCTCTTGTACCGACCTCAAGGTTTCCACGGACGAGTAGTCCAAATCGTCGACGGCAGAAAAGTCGATGCAAAACCACTCCAATTGTGAATCGGCGTCTTCAACGAGTTCGAAGACCTCCTCCAAGAGCCTCGGCGCGTTCGCATAGTACATGTCATGGGTGAAGCGGTAGATCAGGAGACCAGGCGCTGCCCGTACGCCCGTCGTCAACGGCACGGCTTTCCACGCGCCGGAATCCGCTTGCGTCAGCAGATGATTCCTCGGCCGGTAGCCATGACGCGTGTGAAGGAGCAGGGACAGCAGGACGGCCAGGATAATCCCTTCCTCGACACCGAGAAAAACGACCATGAGCGCGGTACTCAGTGCGACCCAAAACTCCGACCGTTTTTCATTGAAGACCCTCGCCATTCCCTTGAGATCGATCAGGTTCAAGCCGATCAAGAATACAATCCCCGACAGCACCGCATCGGGCAAATAGGCCAGCGGCGCGGTGGCGAATAACAGAATCAGCATGACCACGACCGCGGTCACAAGCTGCGCAAGCTGTGAGCTCCCGCCCGCCTGATCGACCATTTGGGTCTTTGACGGACTGCCGCAGACGATAAAGGTCCCCGATAGGCCGGCGCCGATATTGGCCAGGCCCAAGCCGAAAAGGTCGCTGGTGTCGTTATGGCGTTCGTTGTGACGCATGGCGAAGGCGCGCGCGGTCGCGGCGCTCAGCGCAAGGATCACGACAACCATCGCCAGCGCCGTCGGCAGCAGTTTCCGGATCAGCTCGAGACTCACTTCAACTTCCGGCAAGCCTAGCTCGGGAAGACCGCTCGGGACCGAGCCAACCACTTGCATATACGCCCCCAAGTCCAAGGCCCAGGAGAGGACAATCGCGGCGGCGACCGCGACCATAGAGGCGGGCAGCTTCTCTGAAATCGACCTGGATCCGACAACGAACGCCATCGTGGCCAAGGCGGCAGCGAGGGAGGCGTAATTCACAGTCTCGATCGCCTGCAGGTCGTTCCAAACCTTTTGAACGGCGCCAAGTCCATGGCCTGGTACACCCAGGATGCCAGCGAATTGGCCTATCGCAATCTGGACACCCACACCGGTCAGAAAGCCGACCAGCACGGTCCGCGACAGGAAATCGGCCATGAATCCCAAGCCAATGAAGCTGGCCAACACGAGAAGGGCGCCCACCATCAGGGCGAGCAGCATGGCCAGCGCCACATATTCACCTGACCCCGCAGCCGCCAAACCGATCAGGCCGCTGGCAAGCATGGCGGCCAGCGCCGACTCCGCTCCTACCACCAGATGCCGCGAGGAGCCAAAAACGGCGAATATGACAATGGGGATGAGGAGCGTATAGATGCCGGTAATCACCGGCATGCCGGCAATCTTGGCGTAGCCCATGACCTCGGGGACGGCCAAAGCGGCGAGCGTGATGCCGGCTATGATCTCGCCCGGGATCCGGGCGCGATCAATCGGCAGCACCGCCGACAGGATCGGCAGCCGGAATCGCGCCGACCTGTTAGTTGGGCGTGCCATCGGGTGCTTCTAGCATACGCCCTACCAGGCAAGTCTATGCCGCTAAGAACACCGACGGCAATGTGTGGCCGCCGCGACCCAGGCGTATGGCCAGGCGTTCGGTCTTGCTGCAGATGAAGTCGACAGTGAGCTGCCGGGCCTGCTTCTTTCGGTCGTCGGCGAGCGTCGCCAGAAATTTGCCGTTGAGCTTGTCGGCAGCCAGCCGGCCGAAGAAATCCGCGGCAAGCGCTAATGGCCGGTGAGGCGTGTCTGGACGGCGAATGAAACGACCGGAACGCCATTCGAAACCCGTCGAACCGAAAACGCCAGGCCGTCGGATGACCGCGGAGCGAATGCGGTTTCTTTGACGGGTGAATCGAAGTACGGTCTGCGCGAACTTCAAGCTTACTTGGGAAAAGTCGGGTGATCCAAAGAGGGACGGATCGACATCCCCCTCATGCCAATCGGCGGAAAGGTGAACCTGCTATGACGAAAGCCAAGGCCCGGGCCCGGGCGAAAGCGAGAGCCGCGGCTAAGGCGGCGAAGCCCGTCGCCGAGGGCAAAAAGGCTGAAGTCAAGGTGCGGGCTGGGCACTTTGACGCCAAATCCCACGCAAAGCGGATCGGCGGCCGCAGCGCGAATGTCACGCCTGTGGCCGCGATCAGGCGCGGCGCCTCGCGGTCGCGTTAGACCGCGCCGGGCGAGCCGACGCCGGCACCCGCGTAAGGCCAACGGCAAACGCCAATTTTTCGGCCGGTCAATAGCGGCAGGCCTCCCCAAGAGCGAAACCAGTTGATGCCCTATTTGGGCTTCCACATTGGTGAGCGTCGAGGCCGCGGCATCGCGAAGCTGAAAACGAAACGCAATAGACGAGGGGCGGGCACGATCTTGCGGAATAATCGCAATTGCGCGCAGCACACATCGCACCGCTATACCGCCTGCGCCCGCATAGATTCAACTTGGGGACGCTCGCCCAATCCGTCGATCGGCCCCAGATTTGAGCTCCGCTTCCCTACTTCTTGTCGACGATCTCGGGCTCTAGGCTGGCGATAAAGCCCAGCACCTCTTCGCGCTCCTTGCCCTGCACCTCGAACTTGTCGAGCGTGGCATTCAGGTCAACGATCGAGGCGTTCCAATCGGCCTGGGTGATGCCCATGCCCTTGTGGGACTCCAGCATGTCACGGCCGAGATAGAGACAAGGCCCGCCGGTCTTGAAACAGATGAAGTCGATGGTGAGCTGCCGGGCCTGCTTCTTGCGGTCGTCGGCGAGCGTTGCCAGAAATCGTCCGTTCAGCTTGTCGGCTCCCAGCCGGCCGAAGAAATCGTCGACCACCGCGGCGATGGCGTCATAGCCGCCGAGCCGCTGATAGAGGGACTTGTCCCCGTCCTGCGCCGACGCGCCATTCACGGCGAGCAGGCCCGCCACGGCAAACGCCGCCACCTTCAATATCAGTCGCGCCATCCTCTTTATCCTCCCATTCAGAGCACTTGAACCAGTCTCTCTCGGGCGCGAATCCTATCGAATCGAATGCGGCGCCAAAAGCGATGAGCGCCGCTCACGCGGCAACTATATTTTTTGCTTTTTCGCAAGAAACGGGTTGCCTTCGCGGGGCTGCCTCTATCGCCGCGAGGCGCCCTAAAGGCCATCCATCCAGCTCGCAACCGCCTGACCGATCTCATTCGGAGAGTCCTCCTGGATGAAGTGGCTGCCCTTGACGGTGACTTCGCTCTGGTTGGGCCAGGAGCGGCAGAACTCCCGCTGCTTGCCGATCAGGATCGCGCCGGGCTCGGCGTTGACGAAGAGCTTGGGAATTTGGCTTCCCGCCAAAAACTTTCCATAAGACTCCACGATCTCAACCACGTCCTTGGGTTCGCCTTCGATCGGGATTTGCCGCGGCCAGGAGAGCATGGGCCGGCGGCTCTCGCCGGATTCCAGGAAGGGCCGCCGGTAGGCATCCATCTCGGCCTCGCTCAGCTTCCGCATGATCGCATTCGGCAGCACGCCCTCGACGAAAAGATTCTTCTGCAATATCAAGTCCTCGCCGGCGGGCGAGCGAAAGCCTTGGAAGATTTCGCGGCCGTCTTCCGGCCAATCGTCCCACGTCAGCGGTGCCACCACCGCCTCCATATAGGCGATGCCCCGCACCGCTTGGGCGTTTTGCTCGGCCCAGTGGAAGCCGAGCGCCGAGCCCCAATCATGAATCACAAGCGTGACGTCCTCGTGCACGCCGAGCGCATCGAGCAGATCGAACAGATAATCGCGGTGCTCGACGAAGCGGTAACGCTCGGGCCCCGAGGGCTCCAGCTTGTCGCTGTCACCCATGCCAACGAGGTCGGGCGCAATCAGCCGGCCGCGCCCCTCCAGATGCGGCATCACGTTGCGCCAGAGATAGCTTGAGGTCGGATTGCCGTGCAGGAAGACGATCGGGTCGCCGGAGCCCATTTCGACGTAAGCCATGTTGACGCCGCGCACGGAAATAGACTTCTTTGGCAATTCGTCACTCGAGGTCATCGGGTCTCGCTTTCTGGTCCGTTTGACGAATTGGAAAAGCCGGCTGGCTCGCTTACATCATAGGAGCCTGGGAATACGAAACGGAGTCACTTAATGGATTTGATGGAGCCGCAAACGGGGATCATGTCGAAGCTCAAGGGCGTCTCCCGGCGCGACTTCTTGAAGATTACCCGCCAATTCGGCCTGAGCTCGACGATGCTCGGCTTGGCCGGTCTGACCGGCGCGGTGACGCTGCCCCGGTTGGCGGAGGCGGCGAACTCCACCTACCAGAAGCGCTTCAAGACGCCGCCCAAGGTGACGCTGAAATTCGGCGCCGCCACCATCAATGAGCGGGTGGCCTCGATCGAGCATTCCGGCGCGCTCACCTTTACCCAGGACATCGAGGAGCGCAGCGACGGCGCGATCCGCATCGAATTCATCGGCGAGAGCCAGATCTGCGGCCAGCTCGATTGCGTGAAAAAGGCGCTCCAAGGGATCGTCGACATTTTCGGCTCGTCGACCCAAAACGCGGCCGGCGGTGCGCCCTATTACAACGTGCTCGACTACGCCTATGTGTTTCCGAGCCGCGCCTCCATGTACTACTTCTTTTATCACCCCAAGAGCGAGGCGATCCTGCGCGAGCCGCTGCGCCAGCGCCACAAGCTGCAAATGCTGTTTGCCCATGCCGAATTGCGCGGCCTGATGCTGGGCAAGGGCTGGGAGGACAAGCCGACGGTGACCAGCGTCACCCAGTTGGCGGGCACCAAGAACCGGGTCACGGGCACCCAGCTCGGCCGCATCGCCATGAAGCTGCTGAACCTGAACCCGGTGCCGATCGCCTGGGAGGAGACCTTGGACGGACTGAAACAGGGCCTGATCGACGGCGCCGAGACCTGGTCGTCGGCCGCGGTCCACGCCAACATGGTCCCGGTCATGTCGCAGGACGTGCAGCTGAAATTCTTTGCGGGCTGCGCGACCGCCGCGATGCGGCTGCAAAGCTTCGAGGCGCTGCCCCCCGACCTGCAGGATGCGGTTATGGAATCCGCCTACACCACACAGCTTTGGGTCCAGGGCTGCAACGAGGCGGGGCTCTTTCAGATCGTCGGGGCCACCGCGCCGCCGCTGCCCGGCACCTATTACGACAAGGGCGGAATTCGGGTCGCGCAGCTCTCGCCGGAGGCGTTGAAAGAGGCGGAAGAAATGTGCTCGCCGCAATACCAGCCCGACGCCTGGGCATCTTGGCGCGAGCGGCTGGACGCATGGTCCGGCGGCCACGACACCTATCGGACGATCTTCGACGTCGCGCGCGAGATTCCGCTGGACCGCGAAGCCATCAATGTGGAGCCGCGCCGTTGGTGGCGCTCCGACGTGGCCTAGGGATTCGAATAGACGCCAGCACCGCTATAGAACAGCAGCGCCGTGGAGAGGTCCGGTACCAGCGCGATCACCAGCCAACACGCCAAGAGCGCCAGCAGATAGGGCAAGGTGTACTTGACCAGCCGGAAATATGGGATTCCGGTGATACCGCTCGCCACGTAGAGGTTCAGGCCATAGGGCGGGGTGATGAAACCGATCGCATCGCCGACCAGGAAAATCACCGCGAAATGGATCGGGTCGACTCCCATGCCGACCGCGATCGGCGCCAGGATCGGCGCGAGGATGATGGTGTTGGGCAAGCTCTCCAGGATCGTGCCCGCGATTAGGACAAGCGCCATGCAGGCGAACAGCACCGCGTAATAGCCGCCAAAGGCGCCGAGCATCCCGGTGATCGCTTCCCTAGCCCCCATCAGCGTCAATATTTGCTGCATCACCACCGAGACCGCCACCAAGGGTGCCAATAGGCCGGTGATCCTGCCTGAGCGCATGATCAGCGTCGGCAACTGGCCCGGCGAGAACCCCGGGATCACAAGCTCCCGCCATGGGCTCCCTTCGGCGCCCGCGGTCTGTGCCTCCGCAACTGCCGCGCCCGCGCTCGCGGCCGCCACCCGCTTGCGGGTGAGCATCCGATAGACCGGATAGGACACGAGACCCGCAATCAGGCAGAAGCCCGCGGAAATTCCGGCTGCTTCGGTCGGCGAGAACGCGCCCGAATAGATCCCCCAAATCACCAGGGCGATTGCGGCAAAACCCGGCCAAGCACCGAGCGCGGTCCGCGCGATCCGGCGGGCGTTGACCCGGATCAGCTCGCCCCAGCCATTGATCTGGCAGACCGCCCAGCAGGCCAGCTGCATTGCGGCGACCATCAAGATTCCAGGCAGAATCCCGCCAATAAAGAGGTCGCTGATCGAGAGGTTCAGCAGGAAGCCGTAAACGATGAAAATGATGCTGGGGGGGATGATGATGCCGACCGTCCCTCCGGCGGCGACCGTGGCGGCGGCGAAATTGGTGTCGTAGCCCCCCTTCACCATCTCCGGGTGCATGATCGAACCGATGGTCGCGGTGGTCGCCGAGTTGGAGCCCGAGATCGCGGCAAACAGGCCCGATGCGCCGAGCGAGGCCATGGCCAACCCGCCCCGCAGCCAACCCAGCATCGAATAGGCGAAGTCGGACATCCGCTTGGCGATGCCCGCGCCCTTGATCAGGTCGCCGGTCAGCACAAAAAGCGGCATCGCCAAAAGGCCGTAGAAATTGAGGCCCTCATAAAGGGTGACGCCTAAATTCGCGAGGGTGAAGTCGATCACCAGGCTGACGCCGATCACCCAGAACCCGATCACCAGAAAGATCGGAACGCCGAGAATAAACAGCCCAACGACGGCAGCCGAGATCAGGCCGATGAGCAGCGGCTCCATCTAGTCACGGTCCTCGCCGAACATGTCGGGCCGCAGGTCGAGCGGCTCGCCCCTGCGATAGCGGACGATGTCTTGGATCAGGTTCTGCGCGACGCGGACGATGAGCAGCGCGAATGCGACCGGGGTCGCCAGGTAGAACCACCACTGCATGACGTTGTCGGTGCCCTGCACGATGGCGAAATTTTCCCGCGACACCATTACCTGCTCGCTGGTGTAGAACACCACCACCAGCGAAAAGCCGATCCAGAGCGCGGCGTCGAGCAGCAAGCACCCCATTTGCGCGTTGTAGGGCAGCCGCGCACGAAGTTCATCGAACCGCAAATGGGTCCGGGTCTTGACGTTGTAGGCGCAGCCCATCCAGACCACCCACAGAAACAGGTAGATCGGGATCGTGGTGCTCCAGGCCGCCTGCTCGTTGAAGGCAAATCGCCGGATCACCTCGACAAAGATGATGGCCGCCATGGCCGAGTAATTGACCAGGATGACGGTCCTTTCGAGATTGTCGTCAATCCACCTAAACGCAGCCGTCATGCATTTCTCCTGCCACCGATTCGGTATTTGCCGGCATGGTACCGGGCCGCCTGTGCCCGCGCAAAGACCGGATTTCGCCCACCCTTTGGCGCTGGAATTGGGATCGCCTTGCTATAGGCTCAAAGCCAAAACCGGGTTTCATATGGGAGCACGACCATGCGCAGTTTCGCTATAGCAATGATCGCCATGATGGGCCTCGCCAGCAGCGTGGCGGGTGCCGAACAAAGCTATCCCGATCTCAAGGGCACCTGGACCGGCATCGGCGCTGGCGCCTTCGTGACCGCGTTGGGCTTCCAAACCAAAGCCCTACCGGGTGACGTGGAAATCAAGCTGGTGATCGATCGGCAACGGGGCAAACACCTTGCCGGAACCATCACCTCATCACAGGACGCCCAACCGTTCTCCGGCGTAATCAAGTCCGATGGCGGCATCCTGTTGTCGCAGACCAGTGGATTTGTCGAGGCCCGGCTGATCGACGCAGACACCATGGAGACGTGTTACGTGCGCATCAGCGCCTTCAGCCAGATGGCGACATGCGAGGAGCTGAAGCGCCAAAAATAGCGCGGCGCAAAGTGCGCACGCGCGCGACCGGCTAACGATGGAATCGCGGCCGCGTTGATGTAGGCTGCACCACCACACTTCGACGCGTATGGGAGAACCACAATGCGCAGATTCGTTGCGACCTTGGTCGCATTGATGGGATTCATCGGCGTTGCCGCCGCCGAGGAGCAGAGCCTTCCCAATCTCAAGGGCACCTGGACCGGCAAGGGCGACGGCGTTTTCGTGACCCAGCCGGGTTCCGTGACCGATTCCCAGTTCCGCGAGGTCGACATAAAGCTGGTGATCAAGCAGCAGCAGGGGCGGCGCTTCTCAGGGACTATTACCATGTCGGGCGACGCCCGGCCGGTGGTCGGCGTGATCAAGTTCGACGGTGGCATCTTGTGGTCGGAACCCAGCGGCTTCGTGGAGGGTCAGCTGCGCGATGAAAACACCATTCAGGGCTGTTTCGTGCGCATAAGTTCCTTTAGCCAACTCGCGGCGTGCGAGATTTTGAAGCGCCAGAAATAGTGTCGCGGGCCGTTGCTATCCTGCAGTCATGCATCTGATATGCTTCGCGCGGAATCGGATATCTGCCTGTCCGAGGCGCCGGTTTCCGGAGCGCTAGTGCCAATTCTCGCGAGTCGAGCGTGCCGTCAGTGAAAGACGATCAGATCAGCCAGGCGGAGGGGAGAGCCGGTCTAGCCTGGCCCAACGAGTTCAAGGATTTGCTCCCGCTGATCCGGAAGGATTGGGGGGTCGAGGGCAAGGTTTATCTGAACCGCGTTCTGGGGGGCGGCCGTTCCGGCGCGCTGGTCTACGCCGTCGACATAGACTGCCGGGAATTCGAGGGCCAGGCGATCCTGAAGCTCGATCGAGTAGACGCCTCGGATTGGTCGCAGGACCGCGAATATGAACGCCACCGCCAGGCCATTGAGCTCACTCCCGATTACGCCGCCAGCCATCTGCCGAAACTGGTGCATGCCTATCAAAAGGACGAGCAGATCGCCATCCTCTCCACGATCGCAGGGCGCGGCCTACAATATGCGACCCCCTGGGCCGAGTGTCCCTTTGAGCAGCAATTAGGCTTCGCGCGCCGAATTTCTTCCGACCTGCTCACGCAATGGAATGCCGATTACGAGATTGCGGAGGGATTGCTGCAGCCCCAAGATCTCCTGGAGAGCTGGCTCGGCTATCGGTTGGATTCCGAGCGCGGACGGATCGGCGACTTTCTCACTGACGATTGCGGCCTGAAGGCGGATGAATTGGGTTACAGCTTCGAGGGCGAACTGTTCCCGAACCCGCTCGCTTTCGCGAGACATGCCCGCGCTCTTCCGAAGAAGACCCGGCTTCGGGCGGTCATGGGACAGCTGCACGGAGATTTGCACGGCAACAATATTCTGATCGCCTCCCCGCCCACGGGCCGGCCGCAATATTTTCTGATCGACCTCGAGCTCTATGAGCGCCGGGGCAACCTCTTCTTTGATCACGCCTATTTGGAGATCAGCCATCTGCTGAGCGAGCGCCAAGACGTGGATGGATTCCGGTGGAAATCGATACTCGACAATCTGAGCCGGTTTCACGTCCGCACCAAGGAATCCGGGCCCGCTGGCGACGATCTCGGCCTGCTCAAGCTGCTGCAGACCATTCGCCGGGGCCCGATGGGCTGGATCGACCGGAACGAGCCCAACCGGATTTCCTATTTGGAAAACCAGTATTTGCTGGCGCGGATCGCCGTCGGGTTGCTCTTCGCGCACCGCCGCATGCCCCAGCGACTCCGCTGCATGGCCTTCACCTATGCGGCCGCCAATTTGAAGGACTATCTGCAGCTCAATGGCGTGAATTGGCCGATGAATGGCCCGGCCATCGAATTCCAGGGCGAGGCTGCCGCCGACACGGACCGGTCGGCGTTTGCCGGTATGGCGGGCTCAAAGATGCGATCGAGCCGGGCGCCCAAATGGTGGCTCTCGGCAGCAGCCGTGCTTGTGGTGCTGCTGGCGGCAGGCGGACTGCTGTGGTTTCAGCCCTGGACAACGCAGACCTCCCAGAATGAAAGCGGTCTGACCGCCGCTGGTATCCCGGAAACCCCGTCCATAGCCGTTTTGCCATTCAGGAATCTCACCCAGGGACCCGAAGGTGAAATGCTCGCCAATGGCATGGGGGCGGCGATCACCGCCAATCTGGCGCAGGCGCCAAGGCTGTTCGTGATTTCCCAACAATCGGCCGCTGCAATTGGGGACTCGCTGCAAGACGAAGTCGCTGCGGGCAAGGCATTGGGGGTCCGTTACGTTCTGGACGGCAGTGTCCAGCAGGCCGAAAACCAGATCCGTGTGCTGGCCAAACTAATCGATGTGGAGAGCGGTGAGGTCGTGTGGTCGAGCCAATACGATCGGGCGGCAGACGATATCTTTGCTGTCCAGGATGAGATCGCGCTGCAGG
>JGI24023J19991_10001426_pt1 | contig 18273 bp, 16 predicted proteins | sample Cruoilmetagenom1_FD_19991 | JGI IMG/M metagenome (IMG submission 19991) | reverse complement strand
AGCCGATACGATCGTGCCGCCCTTCGCGGCGGAGATATTGGCAGGCCTCATTCCAAGTTGCGACTTCACGAGTTTGCCGGCTGGCGGCCACTACTGGTTGTTCGATCACTTTGGCGACGTGCTCGGCTGGATCGCGGCGCCCGGGGCCAAGCAAGCAGCCTGATAAAGAACGCATCCACTCCAGCGCGCAGTGCCGGCCGCCCATTTCAAGGCGTCTTATCGGTCATGGGATGAGCCCGCCGGCAGGTCGAGCGCATAAACCGCAACGTCCCCCCTCAAAGAAACGGCCGCGCCCATGCGGCGCCAACCACGGCGTTTGAATATCCCTTCGGCGGCGTCAGTCGAAACGAAAATCGAAGTCAAGCCAAGCCTCCTGGCCTCGCCTTCGATGGCGCCGACCAGAGCATCGCCCACGCCTTGGCGGCGGTTGTCGGGCTGGACGGCGAACGCTGCGAGCCAAGGTCCAGGCGCGACTTCGGAGCCAATCGATTGGGGTTTGAGCGCCGCCGTGCCGGCCACGCTGCCATCGGCATCGATCGCGACCAACGCGACGGGAAGTTCATCGCGCTGGCAACTTTCCGCAAGATCGCGCGCCGCATCGCCCGGCCCGGTGGCGCCGTAATAGGGTTCCCATTCTTGAACGAACAACCGTTCAAGCACCGGCATGACGTCCGGGACATCTGCAAGGTGGACGATTTTGAGGTCACTCGACATGACCTAAATGTCCGCTGCATTAGCATATTTGGCAAGAAAACTTGCCAGAGCCGATTCCAGTTGCAACGATGTTGTCAGCCCATGCCGCCTTCAGATGCGGCGTGCTTAGAGACAAGCGTTAGAATGGGAGGAACACATGGGCGAATTAAGCAACCAAAATGGAAGTAGTCCCCGATGTATTGCGCTGGTCGGCCCCTATTTGAGCGGCAAGACGACGCTGCTCGAAGCGATCATGGCGCGCACAGGGGCGATAGGACGGCAAGGCAGCGTCGGCGAAAAAAACACCGTCGGTGACGCTTCACAGGAAGCCCGCGACCACGGCATGAGCGTTGAGTTGAACGCGGCGCAAATCGAATTTCTTGGTGACAGCTATACTTTTGTTGATTGCCCGGGCTCGATCGAGTTTCGCTACGACGCCGATGCAGCACTGACGGGCTGCGATGCGGCGGTGGTCGTCTGCGAGGCCGACAACAAGAAAATCGCGGCCCTCCAGCTGATCCTGAAGCAGCTCGAAGACCGCGGCATTCCGCATTTTTTGTTTTTGAACAAGATCGACAAAGCCGAGGGCACGGTGCGCAGCGTTCTTTCAGCTCTGCAACCGGCCAGCTCGAGACCGCTCGTGCTGCGCCAGATTCCGATATGGGAAAATGAGATCGTCACCGGCTTCGTCGATCTCGCCCTGGAACGCGCCTTTGTTTACCGCGAGCATCAGCCGAGCGAAGTGATCGAGTTGCCCGAGACGATCTCCGACCGCAAATCCGAAGCGCGCTACTCGATGCTCGAGCAGCTTGCCGATTACGACGACGAGCTGATGGAACAGTTGCTCGAGGACCTGGAGCCGCCCAAAGACAAGGTGTTCGACGATCTGGGCGCCGAGCTTCGCGAAGGTCATATTTGTCCCGTCTTGCTGGGCTCGGCCGAAAACGGCAACGGCATCTTGCGTCTCCTGAAGGCGTTGCGCCATGAAGCGCCTTCCGTCGGCCAAACGGCAAAGCGGCTCGGAGTAGAGGCGGCGCCTTCCTGCATCCAGGTGATGAAAACCATCCACACCGCCCATGGCGGCAAGCTCTCGCTGGCGCGTGTTTTGACCGGCGAACTCACCGATGGGGCCTCGTTGTATGGCGCAGCCGACGACGAACGCGCATCTGGACTTTTCACGCTGCTGGGTCACGAGCCGAGCAAGGGTGGCTCGGGCAAGACGGGCGATACGGTCGCCATCGGAAGGCTCGACTCGGTCAAGACCGGCGACACGCTAAGCCTCGAAAAGGGGGCGTCCGTCAAAATAGAAGTGCCGCCGCCGCCACGGCCCGTTTTCGGCAAGGCCATCGTTGCCAAGGAGCGCAAGGACGAGGTCAAGCTGACCTCGGCGCTGGCGCGGATCATCGAGGAGGATCCCTCCATTGGGCTGGGTCACAATCAGGATCTGGGCGAGTTGGTGCTGTGGGGGCAGGGCGAAATGCATCTGCGGGTCGCGCTCGAGCGATTGACGCGCAAATACGGCATTGCGGCCGAAACCCATTCCCGCCAGGTGCCCTACAAGGAGACCATCCGCCGGCCAATGGAAGTGCGCGGCCGCCACAAGAAGCAGTCGGGCGGCCACGGTCAATTCGGCGATGTGGTGGTCGACATCAAGCCCTTGCCGCGCGGGGCGGGCTTTGAGTTCTCCGATAGCATCACCGGCGGCGTCGTGCCGAAGCAATACATTCCATCCGTCGAAGCCGGCATAAGGGACTATCTGGGGTCGGGCCCGCTCGGCTTCCCCGTCGTGGACGTCGCGGTCAATTTAAAGGACGGCTCCTTCCACAGCGTCGATTCATCGGACATGGCGTTCCGCACCGCGGGCCAAATTGCCATGCGCGAGGGCATGCCGCAGTGTCATCCGGTTCTGCTCGAGCCGATCATGGCGGTTGAGATTGCCGTGCCATCGGAGGCGACCGCCAAGATCAACGGCATCATATCGGCCCGGCGTGGCCAGATCCTGGGCTTCGACGGGAGGCCCGGCTGGCAGAATTGGGACCTGGTTCAGGCAAACATTCCAGAAAATGAGCTGGGCGACTTGATCATCGAGTTGCGCTCGGCGACGGCAGGTGTCGGAACCTTTGGCGCAAGTTTCGATCATCTGGCGGAACTGACCGGCAAGCTTGCCGATCAAGTGCTGGCCAGCCATGCCAAGGAAGCCGCTTGAGGCTTCGTGAGCAATCGCACGATTATCAGAAGGGCCGACCCTTGCTCGGCCCAATTCTGTTGAGCGCAAACTTCATCGCGTCCATCTGGCCTTTGGATTAGAATTCGTCCCTCTTGCCCGATCCCCGTTCTGAACAAGCCGAAGCAATCATGGCGGATACTGAAAACATATCCAAGAAAAGTCATCGGTGGCAGACCGCCAAAGGCCTCGCAGTCATTGCACTTGTCGCCGGCTTCATGATTGCCTTGATCCGCATGTTTTTGGCTGTGCTGCCCGACGTGACGCAGATGAGCGCCACCTTCAGCACGCAGGCTGCGTTCCTGAAGCGTATTAGTCTGCCGCCTGGTTTCCAGATCAATCTTTATGCCGCCGATTTGGGCCGCGCCCGCGGCATGGTGTTAACGCCCAAGGGCGACATCATCGTGGCTTCGCCCGGCACCGAATTGAAATTGGTGAAGGCTGACAGCAGCGGCCTCGGACGCACGGACGGCGTCGAAACATTGATGGACAGGATGCGCAGCCCGCACGGTCTGCTGCTCGATGGCGACTGGCTTTACATCGCCGAGACGGGCCGGGTCATCCGCATCCGCTACGACGCCGAAAAAGGCCAGGTGGTGGGCGAGCGTGAGGTCATGGTCGATGGAATACCGACGGGCGACGGCTATTGGTCACGCTCAATCAACAAAGGCCCCGACGGCTGGTTTTACGTCTCCATTGGTGCGAGCTGCGATGCTTGTGTGGAAGATCATCCATGGCGCGCCTCGATGATCCGCTTTCGGCCCGGCGAAGAGCCGGAAATTTACGCCACGGGCTTGCGCAACACTATCGGCTTTGATTGGCATCCCCAAACGGGTGCGCTTTATGGCGTGGATATGGGCCGCAACAGGCTTGGAAACGACATCCCGCCCGACGAGGTGAACGTCATCGTCAAGGACGGCTTTTATGGCTGGCCATATATCCATGGCGATGACATTCCAGATCCCGACCTCGGCGCCCAGGGCGCAGCGCGCGCTTCTGAGGCGCGCAAACCGGTCTTCAAGCTCGGCGCCCACGTCTCGCCGATGGCTATTCGCTTTCTTCGCCATTCCAAGGCGCCAGGCTATGGCGGCGCAGCGCTGGTCACGCAACACGGCAGCTGGAATCGCCGCGAGCGCGTCGGCTTCGACGTTGTGTCGCTGCATTGGAACGACGATGGCAGCATCACACAGAAGATTTTTCTGACGGGCTTTGACGTCTTGAACGAAGTGAGCGGCCGCCCGCTCGATATCGTCGAGGCCGGCGATGGCACGCTCTACATCGGTGACGACTTCTCAGGCGTCATTTGGCGGGTGGCCTACCAACCAGCCAGCAGCTGAGTCTGGTTGAGGGCGCCCGCTCAGGTCGTGCGAATGATCCAAATCATCCAGCCGAGCAGGCTGAGCAATCCGAGCGACAGAACGCCCAGCAGCGCCATGGTGTAGGAGCCCGAGGCGAAGGTGAAGGCGAGGAATTCGAAGGGTTGGGGCAGGCCGAAATCGCACTCGAAGAACTCGAGCTCGATGCCTTTGACCAGCGGCATGCTGTTGTCCTGCCGGCACGACAGCGCGAAGGGCCGCAGCACCGCGCTGAAAAGCGGCGGCACAAAGAGGAAGGCCACGAAGGCAGTCAACATCCATTTCCAATTCGACATGGCGCGCTCATTACTGGATGTGGGTGCAAAATTTTGGATCAGCTGGCCGTTTAACGCAAGCGGGACTTAGGCAGCATCAAGCCCAACCGGCGCATTTTACCCCTGATAACGCGCCGCTCGCCAAAGCGTGATTTGTTCTCTGCCGCTGCTGCCCCATATTGGGCCTAACACGGATTAATCGGGAGACGACATGCTGATCAAATCGCCCAAGGGATGGGAAATCCACGACTCTCTTGCGACACCCGAACAGGTCGCACTCAACCGGCGTACGCTGATGACGGGCGCGGGCGCAATTGCCGCCTCGGCCGTCTTGCCCGCATTCGCACGCGCCGCCGATCCGGCCGATCCGACCGTCGGCCTCTATCCCGTCAAGCGCAACGAGACCTTCAAGCTTGCCCGCGCCATCACGCCGGAGAGCGTGAACGCCAAATACAATAACTTTTACGAGTTCGGTTCCCACAAGCAGATCTCGCGCGCCGCCCAGGCGCTTCCCATCCGCCCTTGGGAGATCAAAATAGATGGTCTGGTCGAGAAGCCCTTCACGATCTCCATCGATGACCTGATTGCTAAAATGAATCTCGAGGAGCGGCTCTACCGCCACCGCTGCGTCGAGGCCTGGTCGATGACGATCCCCTGGACGGGCTTTCCGATGCGTGAACTGGTAACGCTCGCCAAACCGCTTTCAGGCGCCAAATTTGTCCAGATGGAGACATTCCAGAACAAGGCCGTCGCCAGTGGCCAGCAAGCCTTCTGGTATCCCTGGCCTTATCTCGAGGGCGTGACGATCGAGGAGGCGACCAACGATTTGGCCTTCATGGTGACGGGCGCTTACGGCAAGCCGCTCGCCAAGCAGTTTGGCGCGCCCATTCGTCTGGCGCTGCCGTGGAAGTACGGCTTCAAATCGATCAAATCGATCGTCCGCATATCCTTCACCGACACNCAACCGGTCAGCTTTTGGGAGAAGATCATGCCGCGCGAATATGGCTTCTGGGCCAACGTGAACCCAAAGGTCCGCCATCCGCGCTGGACTCAGGCCAAGGAGCGTGTGCTGGGTACAAACGAGGAAATCCCGACCCAGCTCTTCAACGGTTACGGCGAGTTCGTCGCGGCGCTCTACGCCGACAAGAAAGGCGAGCGGCTGTATCTCTGATCGCCTATAGGCCGGCCAAGCCGCTCTATTCGGCCGCCTCGCTGTGGCGCGCCTCGAGCCCGCTCAGATATTTCTCTGCTTCGAGCGCCGCCATGCAGCCCTGGCCCGCAGCCGTCACCGCCTGGCGATAGATGTCGTCGGTCACGTCGCCCGCCGCAAATACCCCCTCGATGCCGGTGCGCGTGGAATCGGGTAAGGTCAGCAGATAGCCGTTGGGTTTCAATTCGAGCTGATCCTTCACAAGTTCGGTCGAGGGCGCGTGTCCGATGGCGATGAAGATGCCGTCGGCCTCCAGCTCGCTGAGCGCGCCCGTCTTGGCGTTCTTCAGGCGGGCGCCGGTGACGCCGGGCGGGCTTCCGCCACCCAGCACCTCATCCAGCACCGTGTCCCAGATGACGTCGATCTTTGGGTGCTTGAAGACGCGCGATTGTAGAATCTTCTCGGCCCGAAGCTCGTCGCGCCGGTGGATCAGCGTCACCTTCGAAGCGAAGTTGGTGAGGAAGAGCGCCTCTTCGGCCGCCGTGTTGCCGCCGCCCACCACGATGACGCGTTTGTCGCGATAGAAGAAGCCGTCGCAGGTGGCGCACGCCGAGACGCCAATGCCTTTGTATTTCTCCTCCGAAGGCAGGCCGAGCCACCTGGCCTGCGCACCGGTGGCGATGATGACCGCATCGGCGCTGTAGCGTTTTCCCGAATCGGCCGTCATCGAGAACGGACGTTTAGAGAGGTCGAGATCGACGATGGTATCGGCGATCAGCTGCGTCCCCACCGCCTCGGCCTGGGCTTTCATTTGCTCCATCAGCCAAGGCCCCTGGATGACCTCGGCGAAGCCCGGATAGTTCTCGACTTCCGTCGTGATCGTCATCTGACCGCCGGGCTGGATCCCTTCGAAGACGATGGGTTCCAGCATGGCGCGCGAGGCGTAGATCGCGGCCGTATAGCCGGCCGGTCCCGAACCGATGATGATNAGTTTTGCATGGGTGTCGGCCATNGGCGGGGCTGCCTTGTCGCAACAAATGGATGAGACCCGTTGATGTATTGGCGATTGGCGGCCTAATCAAGCGCTGTGCGTGCCTGTGGAAAGAATAGGCGCGCCTACTCGGCGGCCACCAGCTTCTTGAAGCCCGCCGAGATTTTATGGCGGATCTTATGGAACGCGCGTTTGTTCTCCGAGACCATCCAATTCATTTGGATAGAGCGCCGCACGCCTTCGAAGGGGCCATGGCCGTGAAAGGACGTGTCCGAACGGCGAAACACCAGAAGGGTGCCGTTGTCGGGCGGCACCTCCTCGCTATAGGCCTCCAAATCGCTGGCCGAGCGCAACATGCGCAGCTTGCCGCCGTCGTGAGCCCATGTGTCGTTCAGATAGAGCAGGACCGTGATCACCTTGTCCTTCGAGTCGCAATGGATCTTGCCGTCGCTCTTGCGGCAATAGCCACGCAACGAATACATCTTCGGCAATCCCGCCAAGGCGACCCCGAACTTATCCTCGATCGCCTTCTCAAACTCCGGTCCGTTCATCTCGTCGATCACCGCTTGCAGGTCTGGCGAAACGGCGACCGTATCGAGCGGATAAGAGCCGCCTTGGAATATATCGGGATAGCTATCGATCACGCGGCCAACCGCTTCGTTCGAGAGAAAACCCGGCACGACGGTATACTCGAATGGGTCATTGCGCAGCTTGGCCTGATGCAGCCGGTCGATGTTGAGATGGCTCATGACGGGGTTCTCTCTGACACTCACGCCTTGGAATTTGATGGTCCGCTCGACTTCTCGCGGTCCAGCCAGCGCCGCTCGATCTCCCGAGCGATCGTGGCGGCTGCATCTAATGGTTCATAGGACCATTTTTCAAGGCTTTTGACTTGCGCCGGTAGCGGGCGCGTCGCGCCGTATTGCCGCAAGGCTTCATGGAACCAAGCGAATTTCGCCGAGCCTCCAGAGGGTTTGAAGACGTATACGGGCCTGCCGCTGGCGCACGCCTCGCCGGTCATATTGACCGAATCCGCAGTGACCACGAATTGATCGGCGCTTGCCAGAAGGTGGGCGTATGAGATCTCGTCATCGTCCATCCAGACATAGCGTTGCGCGCCGTCACAAGCTGCCAATACGGCCTTCAACAGGCTGGTTGGCGTGCGCCGCGAAGGCGTGATCGCGAAGCTNGCCCCCAGCTTGGCGAGCCCGGCGATCGATTGGGCAAGCCGTGCCTCGTCGTCGCCACTGAAGTGGTAGACGGAATTGGGTCCGCCCAAAATGACGGCGATGCGCGGGGCCGGCAGCGCGGCGATTGCGGCCGGCGGGCTCTTGCGCAATTTGGCGAGCGCGTCGGGCGGGAAGGCATGCGGCGAGGTCAGTGTGGTGATGACGTTGTCGCCACTGATGCGATCGTGTTGCGGCACGCAAATAAGATCGGCGGTGCCCGAGCCCGTCCGCGGGTTCTGGATCACGACCGTGAAAGTCTGTGCGCCAGCGTCCCGCGCCAGCGCCCGCAACACCGGAATGCTCTGACGCCCGGTGGCGATTGCAATCTCAGGCCAAGGCGGAGCGATGCGGTCTGCGGAGTCCGGTGGTCCCCACGGCGCCAGCATGCGCCACAGCCAGCCGGGCGCAACGCGTTTGATGACGGGCGCACAGCCCAATGCCTCGGCGACACCAACGCACTGCACCTCCATGCCGGGCTTGCCGTCGGTGATCGCCATGACGGTCTTTCCGGCCAGCGGCGCGCGGGCGGCGCGGCCTGCCGAAGCTTTCCTCGATCGCGGCGCGGCTTTGGTTGATTTCACCACTTATAGCGCCCCTGGAGCAGAACCGGCGTCTCTTCGTTCCAACGGCAAAGACCGGACAGAAAAGCGGTTTGGGTAACAATCATGATGAAAATGGGCGCAATCATTTGTGATATGGTCCTATATCTGAAATAATATTGCTACATGACGACTGGCATGACGATTGCGCTTTGCGCGCACGCTTGTAGCGGTTCGCGCATGAGCCGTCCATCCGCCGCCAAGCGCATGCACAGGACAAGCTCACGCACAGGAGATGTGAAGCATTGGTCTCCGTACGTCTCGACGAAACCGACTGGAAGATCCTGCGCGAGCTGCAGGACAATGGGCGCATCACCAATGTGGAGCTGGCGCGCCGGGTGCAGCTCTCCGCGCCGCCCTGCTTGCGGCGGGTGCGCGCCTTGGAGGAAGCCGGTTTCATTGAGAGCTATTGTGCGCTGCTCAACGAGAAGCAAATGGGCTTCGACGTCGTTGCCTTCGCCATGGTTGGACTGCAGAGTCAGGCCGAGGCGGATCTGGTGGCCTTCGAGGATCGGGTGCGCTCATGGCCGATCGTGCGCGAGTGCCATATGCTTTCGGGCGAGATCGACTTCATTCTGAAATGCATGGCGCCAGACTTGGCCGCCTTTCAGGACTTCATCATCAACGAACTCACCGCCGCGCCCAACGTGGACCACGTCAAGACGTCGCTCGCCATTCGCCGTTCGAAGCGCGAGCCGGGCGTGCCGATCCCGCAATAGGGGCGAGCCAGCCCGCCCGTTATCCGTCAGACGGGTTTAGTTCATCATGGCGATGTTTTTGGACATCGGGAAAATCTTGCAATCGAAGCCGCGCGTGAAGCGCAGATCGAACATGCATGGCTTGGCGCAGCAGCGCACCGAATGGGGCGTTGCTTTGCCCGGCAGGCTCGCCAGGAGCCGGGCGTTCAGATGAATTTAACCTGCAGGATCTCGTAGCACTTGCCCCCGCCGGGCGTCGCCACCTCGACGGAGTCGCCCACGGTCTTACCGATCAGCGCCCGCGCGATCGGAGAGGAGATTGAAATCTTGGCATCTTTCACGTCGGCCTCGAATTCACCAACGATGCGGTACTTGACCTTTTCCTCGGTGTCTTCGTCGATCAACGTGACCGTGGCGCCAAACTTCACCTGCTTGCCCGACAGCTTCGAGACGTCGATCACGTCGGCGCGCGAGACCTGGTCTTCGAGATCAGCAACGCGGGCTTCCGTGAGGCCCTGCTGCTCCTTGGCGGCATGGTATTCGGCGTTCTCCGACAGATCGCCATGGGCGCGCGCCTCGGCGATGGCTTGAATGATGCGCGGCCGTTCGACGGACTTCAGGTGCTGGATTTCCACCCTTATGGCCTCGAAGCTCTCTGTCGTCATGGGGACTTTTTCCATCTCGTCACCATCAATTCGTTTTCTTCGCCGACGCCGGCGATATTATTTCGGCATACAGATTATGGGATTGCCGGTCAGACGCCGCAACCACCCCGCACCGACGGAATTGAACCTATCGGTCTACATAACTTTGAAGTGGCTGGACCTTCAATATATCGGCCTTAACGGCCTTGATCGCCTTGGTTACCGCCATGGCGCCAGCAAGCGTTGTATAATATGGAATGTGGTTGAGCAAGGCCGTGCGGCGGATTGAGTAGCTGTCGGAGAGCGCTTGTGCCCCCTCGGTGGTGTTGAAAACGATGTCAACGTCGCCGTTTTTCATGGCGTCCACGACGTGCGGACGTCCCTCCAAGACCTTGTTGATCGGGTTGCAGTCGATTCCGTTCGCGTCCAGATGCCGTTGGGTGCCACCGGTCGCGATCACCTTGAAACCGAGCGCCGTCAACTCTCTGACCGCCGGCACGATGCGGTCCTTATCTGTGTCTTTGACCGAGACGAAGACAGTACCCGAAACGGGCACATTGGTGCCGCCGCCCAGTTGGCTTTTTGCAAAGGCAGCGGCGAAATCCGTATCGATTCCCATCACTTCGCCGGTCGAGCGCATCTCTGGACCAAGCACGGTGTCGACACCGGGAAACCGGGCGAATGGAAACACCGCCTCTTTGACGCCCACATGACCAAGGTCGCGCTCGGCGAGCTCGAAACCCGCCAACGCCTCGCCCGCCATGATGCGCGCCGCGATGCCCGCGATGGGTACGCCGATCACCTTGGCGACGAAGGGAACGGTCCGGCTGGCGCGTGGATTGACCTCGAGTACGAAGACGTCCTCACCCTGGATGGCAAATTGAACGTTCATCAGGCCGACCACCTTGAGGGCGCTTGCCAGCGCTTCGGTTTGACGCTTGATTTCGGCGATGATCGGTTGGGAGAGCGAATATGGCGGCAGCGAGCAGGCGCTGTCGCCCGAATGAACGCCCGCCTCCTCGATGTGTTCCATGACGCCGCAGACGAATGCGTCCTTGCCGTCGGCGAGGCAGTCCGCGTCCACTTCGATGGCATCACGCAGATATGAGTCGAGCAGCACCGGGCTCGATCCCGACACGACAACCGCCTCCGAGATATAGGTGTCGAGTTGGGCGTCGTCGTGCACGATCTCCATTGCCCGCCCGCCCAGCACATAGGAGGGCCGGATGACGAGCGGATAGCCGATCTTGGCTGCAATGGCGCGCGCTTGGTCGTCGCTTCGCGCGATGGCGTTGTTGGGTTGCCGCAAGCCGAGCTCGTCGATCAGCTCCTTGAACCGGTCGCGGTCCTCTGCAAGATCGATGGCGTCGGGCGAGGTGCCCAATATTGGAATGCCCTCACGCTCGAGAGCGGCCGCGAGTTTGAGTGGCGTCTGCCCGCCGAATTGGACGATCACGCCCTTGACAGATCCGACGCGCTGCTCGGTGCGTACGATTTCGAGCACATCCTCTTCCGTCAGCGGTTCGAAATAGAGCCGGTCCGATGTGTCGTAATCGGTTGAGACCGTCTCGGGATTGCAGTTGACCATGATTGTTTCGAAACCGGCGCGCGACAGCTCGAAAGCGGCGTGGCAGCAGCAATAGTCGAACTCAATTCCTTGACCGATGCGGTTCGGGCCGCCGCCCAGGATGATGATCTTATCGCGATCGGACGGCGAAGCCTCGCACACCGGCGCCCCGTCGAGACCGCTTTCATAGGTCGAATACATGTAGGCGGTTGGTGACGCGAATTCGGCGGCACAGGTATCGATCCTCTTATAGACCGGCCACAGCTCCAGCGCGCGGCGGGCCTTGGTTACGTCTTGCGGCGTGAGGCCCGCCAACGCGGCGAGCCGTTCGTCCGAAAAGCCGAGCGCTTTGAGATCGCGGAAAGACGCCACGGTCTCGGGCAGGCCGTGTGCGCGCACGCGCGCTTCCGTATCGACGATCTTCTGAATCTCGGCCAGAAACCACGGGTCGATTTTGCACGAGGCGTAGATCTGGTCGTGCGAGACCCCAAGACGCATTGCTTGTGCGACGTTTAAAATGCGCTCGGGCGTGGGGGTCGCGAGCGCCGCGCGAATGGCGTTCTTGTCGTCGCCCTGACCCAGGCCCTCGAGCGTCACTTCATCGAGGCCCGAGATCCCCGTTTCCATCGAACGCAATGCTTTTTGCAGGGATTCAGGAAAACTGCGTCCCATCGCCATCGCTTCGCCCACCGACTTCATCGACGTGGTCAACGTCGCCTCCGCACCCGGAAATTTTTCGAATGCGAAGCGGGGTATTTTGGTCACCACATAGTCGATGGTTGGCTCGAAAGAGGCAGGTGTGGCGCCGCCGGTGATATCGTTTTCGAGTTCGTCCAGCGTGTAACCGACGGCCAGTTTCGCCGCCACTTTTGCGATCGGAAAGCCCGTCGCCTTCGAGGCAAGCGCCGAAGAGCGCGAGACGCGCGGATTCATTTCGATAACGACAAGCCGGCCGTCGTCCGGATTGACCGCGAATTGCACGTTGGAGCCGCCCGTCTCGACGCCGATTTCGCGCAACACCGCAATCGAGGCGTTGCGCATCACCTGATATTCCTTGTCGGTGAGGGTCAGGGCGGGCGCCACGGTTATCGAGTCGCCGGTATGAACGCCCATCGGGTCGATGTTCTCGATCGAGCATATGATGATGCAGTTGTCCGCGTGGTCGCGCACAACCTCCATCTCGTACTCCTTCCATCCCAGAACCGATTCCTCGACCAGCACCTCGCTGGTTGGCGAGGCATCGAGACCCTGTTCCACGATTTCGAAATACTCTTCGCGATTGAAGGCGATGCCGCCGCCGGTGCCAGCCAGTGTGAACGATGGGCGCATGATGGCCGGCAGACCGACATGCTTGAGCGCCNCCGTCGCCTCGGAGAGGTCGTGCGCAAGCATGGAGCGCGGCGTCTCCAGGCCGATCCGGGCCATCGCCTCGCGAAACAGCTCGCGGTCTTCAGCCATGTCGATCGCTTCGGCGCGTGCGCCGATCATCTCCACGCCGAACTCCTTGAGTACGCCGCGTTTGTTGAGGGTGAGCGCGGCGTTGAGCGCGGTCTGTCCGCCCATCGTGGGGAGCAGCGCGTCGGGGCGTTCCTTGGAGATTATCTTGGTGAGAAAGTCCGCGGTGATCGGCTCGATATAGGTGGCGTCGGCCAATTCGGGATCGGTCATGATCGTGGCCGGATTGGAATTGACCAGGATGATCCGATAGCCCTCCGCCCGCAACGCCTTGCAGGCTTGCGTGCCGGAATAGTCGAACTCGCAGGCCTGACCGATAACAATAGGTCCGGCGCCGATGATGAGGATGGATTTGATGTCGGTGCGCTTGGGCATCTGGGGTCGGCGCCGCTTATAACTGAATGCGCATTAAGAGCAAGCGATGGTCGGTGATGGCGCGAAGCCGCTCACCGCTCCGCCGCCGGGTTTTCGCCCTTGGATGCACGGATCAGATTGACGAACCGCACGAAAAGATAGTGGCTGTCTTGCGGTCCAGGTGAAGCTTCGGGGTGGTACTGCACGGAAAAAACCGGCCGATCCTTGAGCCTCAGGCCGCAGTTGCTGCCGTCAAAGAGCGAGACATGGGTTTCTTCCACGTCAGCGGGCAGGCTGTCGCGGTCGACCGTGAAGCCATGGTTCATGGACGTGATCTCGACCTTTTGGGTCGTGAAATCCTTGACCGGGTGATTGGCGCCGTGATGACCCTGATGCATTTTCATTGTCGTGGCGCCGAGCGCAATCGCCAGCATCTGGTGGCCGAGGCAGATGCCGAATAGGGGTGTGCCCGAGGCAACCAATTTCTTGATCTCGGGCACCGCGTAGACGCCGGTCGCGGCTGGATCGCCTGGACCATTGGAAAGAAATATACCATCGGGCTTGCGCGCCAGCACGTCCTCGGCAGACGTCGTGGCAGGCACGACCGTCACCTTGCAACCCTCCGAGGCCAGGGAGCGCAAAATATTCGATTTCAAGCCGTAGTCGACCGCCACCACATGGTATTTCGGCTCCGCCTGCCGGCCGTACCCGGTCTCCCAACGCCAGCGCGTCTCGTCCCAGCCATAGCTCTGGCCGCACGTGACTTGGCTCGCCAGATCCATGCCCTGAATTCCGGGCCAGTTCGACGCCTCAGCTTTGAGCGTCTCGATATCGAAGTCGCCCGACGCATTATGGGCGATGACCGCATTTGGCATGCCACCCTCGCGTATCAGCATGGTCAGCGCGCGGGTATCCAGGCCGCTCAAGCCGACGATGCCGCGCGTCTTCAGCCAGGCGTCGAGATCGGAGTGGGCGCGATAGTTCGATGGTTCGGTGAGATCGGCGCGCAGGATGCAGCCCCGCACACCTGCCGAACCGGCCGGGTTTGTCGTCTCGCCGTCTTCCAAATTGGTTCCGACGATGCCGATATGGGGGAAGGTGAAGGTAATGATCTGTCCGGCGTAGGACGGGTCGGTCAGGATCTCCTGATATCCGGTCATCGCCGTGTTGAAGCAGATCTCGCCGGCGGCATTTCCCTCCGCACCGATGCCGTAGCCCGTCAGCACACGGCCGTCTTCCAGCACCAGACGGGCCGTCGTTTTCCTATCGGCCCATGGCGGTGGCGGCGCGGCGCGCTGTGTCGCATCTTCGCGCACAACGTGTTTCCCGCTGGCCTTAGCGGATCCTGTAGCATTGGTTGATGAGGTCATGGCACGGGCGCCAGAGGGAGCTGAAACACACAATGGCCAAACACGCAGATGCCCAGGCTCACCAGCACGTTATTGGCTAAATTGGCCGGAGACTAGGGGAATCAGGTCGACGGGTCAACCAATCTGTGTAAAGCATTATTCATGTTTTTCAATGAGTTAAACAAAAAAAACGTGTTGCCCATGACAGGGCGCTGCTTTAGGCTTATGGCACACACCATCATTCCAAGCGACGTCACATGCGTGAAAAAATCAACGCTGCGCTCAAGGCGGCCATCAAGGCGCAGGAAAAACGGCGCATGTCGACGCTGCGCCTGATCAACGCTGCCATTGAAGATCGCGTCATCGCCGCCCGATCCGGCGGCCAGGACGGCCTCAGCGACACCCAGATTTTGGAAATCCTCGCCAAGATGGTGAAGCAGCGCCGCGAATCGATCGAGGCTTATGAGAATGCCGGCCGGCTGGAGCTTGCCCAGCAGGAGCAGGAAGAGATCGATATCATCCAGACATTCATGCCCGAACAGATGGCCGAGAAGGAGACGCGGGCGGCTTGCGAAGCGGTGGTCTCGGAAATGGGCGGTGAAAGCCTGAGGGACATGGGCCGCATTATGAGCGCGCTAAAGGAGCGTTATGCCGGTCAAATGGATTTTGGTAAGGCTAGTCAAATTGTGAAAGAGCTGTTGAAATAACGCCCGCCAGCGACCGCTCGTCTCAATCTTATTCGCGATTGCCCGCCCGAATCCCTATAATTAGGGACTTGGGAGTCACCCGAATCACCCATGCGCTTTCCCACTACATTTCTTGACGAAATCCGAACGCGATTGCCCGTTTCGCACGTCGTTTCCAAACGCGTGAAACTCAAGCGGCAGGGCCGCGAGTTCGTCGGCTTGAGTCCATTCAAGCAGGAAAAGACGCCCTCATTCACGGTCAACGACGCCAAGGGCTTCTATCACTGTTTCGCATCGGGCGAGCATGGGGATATTTTCACGTTCCTGATGAAGACCGAAGGGCTCGGGTTTCACGAGGCCGTCGAGCATCTGGCCCAGGAAGCGGGCCTGCCCGTGCCCAAGGCATCGCCCGAATTGGAGCAACGCGAACGGGTCAACGACCGCCTGCGCGCGCTCATGGAAACGGCGGCAGGCTGGTTCGTGGCCGCACTGGAGAGCAAGGCCGCGCGTGAGGCGCGCAATTATCTCGAGCACCGCGGCCTGAGCGAAGCAGACCGGCAACGCTTCCGCATCGGTTTTGCGCCAAAGGACCGCTACGCCCTCAAGGAACACCTGGCCGCCAAAGGCTTCACGGCCGAGGAGATGGAACTCTCCGGCATCGTCGTCTCGGGCGAGGAGATCGCGGTCTCCTATGACCGTTTTCGCAATCGCATCATTTTTCCGATCACCGATTTGAAGGACCGGGTCATCGCCTTTGGCGGCAGGGCGCTCGATCCCGACCATCCCGCCAAGTATCTCAATTCGCCCGAGACGCCTCTTTTTCACAAGGGTTCGGTTCTCTTCAACGCCGCCCGCGCCCGCGGGCCGGCCCACGACCGCGGCGCGATCTTGGTCGTTGAGGGATACATGGACGTTGTGGCGCTTTCCGGCGCGGGCTTCAGCAACGCCGTCGCCCCTCTGGGCACGGCGCTCACGTCCAACCAGCTTCAGTTGCTCTGGCGTATGGCGGGCGAGCCCGTGCTCTGCTTCGACGGCGACGAAGCCGGACAAAAGGCGGCCTCGCGCGCGCTCGACACCGCATTGCCCGATCTCAAACCCGGTCTCAGCCTGCGCTTTGCCTTTCTGCCCGCCGGCCAGGACCCCGACGACGTGCTGCGCGATGCGGGCGCAGAAGCGTTTGCGGGCCTCGTCAGGTCTGCCCAGCCGCTCGCCGATGTGTTGTGGCGGCGCGAGGCGGCAGCCCAGCAGCTCGAGACGCCAGAACGCCGCGCCGCGCTGGAAACCCGCATAGAGACCCTGCTTGGTCAAATCGGCGATCCCAAGGTGCGCCACCATTATCAGCAGGAGCTGAGGCGGCGCTTCGAGCGCGCCGTGGCCGATGCCAGGGGAGGGCCCCGCGCGGCTGGCCGAGGCAGGGGGCAGCGCAGCCCATCCGGCCGTTCGCGCCGCGACCAGGGCGGTTCGCGATGGACGCGCGGCAGATTGGAGGAGCGGCCCTGGGAGGTCCGTGCGCCAGGCGGCGCCAGCGACAGCCTCAAACAGAGCGCATTGGTGCGCGAGCCGGCGCTCGCGCTAAACGCCCGCGAGGCGTTGATTTTACAGACGCTTCTCAATCATCCGTGGCTGATCGAAAGCTATGCCGAAGAGGTTGCGGATCTGCGCCTCTCGGCCCAGCCCCTGACCGAATTACGCGACGCCGTCATCGGCATACACGCCTTGTCGGCACCCCTTGACTCCGATGGCATTCGTACTCAATTGAATCAGCAGGGCTTTGGCGCTATTGTCGCCCGCGTCGAGCGCACGATTACACACAAAAGCGATGGATTTGCCGAGCCCCACGCACCACAAGACGATGTGGAGACGGGCTGGCGGCAGGTGCTGGCGCTGCATCGCAAAGCGTTGGATCTGGAGCGGGAATTGGCGGCTGCGGAAAAGGCATATCGCGACGAAGGCACCGAATTGGCTTACGAGCGGCTTGTTGACATTCGCCTGCAAGTGCTGAATGCCGATGGCACGGAAGCAAGCACCGATGACTATAGCCCGCCAAACCAGGAGCCCACACGGGCGGCCTGACAGCGGAATTTTTGCAAATGGCGCAACCCATAGTTAATGCTGCATTAAGCCAAGCATCGTTCACTGCGTGGTTGGCGCCGGTTTTATTCGATACGGCGAGTTAAGTGTATTTGATGTTTCTCGGAGACGTACATGGCGACGAAAACCGCACAAACTGAGGACCGCGAGGCGACGCCCGGCGAAGGGCAGGACGGGCCGCTCCTCGATATGTCGGATGCCGCTGTCAAGCGGTTGATCAAGACCGCCAAGCAGCGCGGCTACGTCACCTATGACGAGCTCAACGAGGTTTTGCCGTCCGATGAGGTCTCCTCGGAGAAGATCGAGGACATCATGTCGATGCTCTCGGACATGGGCATCAACGTCGTGGAGACGAGCCGAGGAAGGCGAAGAGGGCGCCGCCGGGCGCCCGGCCGTCGTGACACAGCTGCCGACGAAGCAAACAAAGACGACCGAACCCGCTGAACGCACCGATGATCCGGTGCGCATGTATTTGCGCGAAATGGGATCGGTTGAACTCCTGTCGCGCGAGGGCGAGATCGCCATTGCAAAACGCATCGAGGCCGGTCGCGAAGCGATGATTGCCGGTCTCTGCGAAAGTCCGCTCACCTTTCAGGCCATCATCATCTGGCGCGATGAGCTCAATGAGGGCCGCATTCTGTTGCGCGACATCATCGATCTCGAAGCCACCTATGCGGGTCCCGACGCCAAGGAGACGCCCAAATCGCCGGATGCTGAAGGCGAAGCCGGCGCTGACGGCGAGGGCAGTCAAGCCGAGGGAGCCGACGGCGCGGAAAAGAGCAACGGTGTCGACGCCAATAAGGAAGGCGAGGACGAAGAGAGCGACAATCGCGAGGAGGAGGACGACGACGACGACATGGAGAACTCCCTGTCGCTTGCCGCCATGGAGGCCGAGCTCAAGCCTCAAGTGCTC
>JGI24023J19991_10001424_pt1 | contig 18273 bp, 15 predicted proteins | sample Cruoilmetagenom1_FD_19991 | JGI IMG/M metagenome (IMG submission 19991) | reverse complement strand
AACCATTAAAATATATTATTGAACTACCTAAACCGGATAATTTGCAAACTAACAATCATTTCACTTTTATTATTCTATTAAAACCTAAAAACATATAAGCATTTATAACTAAGTTTAATACATTATGTAAACAAAAAAAATATTTACTTGTAATATTTTAAATTTTATTTGTAACTTGCACACAATATAGATATATACACAATTGTGTGTGTGGGTGTTACCTGCTAACTAAAAACAAGCCACACATTAAGCACATTTGGTTTTTGCCAACACGCAATCCCAAAGCTTAAAAACCAAAAGAGCTTAAATCTTGCCACCGCTCACAAGACCAATCGACTATGGAAAAAATATTAGACTTTATTGCGAAAGAAACTGACGGGAAGAATTATAAGTCTTACAAATACTGTTTCGAATCAGTTGAAATTCCAAAATTGGACTATGAAGATAAAAGAGGAATCCAAGTAAAGAAAAAAGGGGAAACTGATAAAAGCCAAACAAAATCAATAAAAGAATTAGCAGATAGAATTAGTAAAAACGGAACACCTCTTTTTAAATACTTTTTAGATGGTTCACGTAGAACTTATAAAGTTGATGATATTGCTTATGGAAAAAGGCTGTATCCTATAATTGCAGGACAAATTGGTGTCGCAGTTTGTGAAAGAGCAGATAAACATACTTTTAAACCAGTAAATCTAAAAAATCCACTTGTAATTTCAATACCAGATATTGCAAACGCTCAAACCACAATGGGTAAAGATGGTTTATTCTTCAATAATCTAATCAATAAACTAAACGAGCAAGGAATATTAGAAAAACAAAAACTTAAATTAAGCAAAATATTGCCATACAGTAGTAAAGCCTTAAAAGATGATAAATACGAAGACAGAGGAATTGCTAAAATTCAAGATGAAATGATTGCCTTGGAGCAAAAAGTCGTTTTTGAATTGGTAAAAGCAAAAAAACAAGAGGAGATGTTAAGAAAAGTGACAATGAATATTTAGAGTTAAAAAAGAAATTTGACCACTTAATAGAAAGTGACCAATTTATGGATTTGACATTAACCTATGATTATGAAGAACGAGAACCAAACCACATACAAATTAGCCAATAGTTAATAAAAAAATGCCTGAAAGTCAAAACATAGAATGGAAAGAGAGTTGGAAGGACGATTATCTAAAATGGATATGTGGTTTTGCCAATGCACAAGGTGGTATGATAATTATTGGGAAAGATGATAATGGAAAAGTTGTTGGTATTGATAATTCTAAGAAATTGATGAAAGACATTCCTAATAAAACAAGAGATGTTTTGGGTGTTGTGGTTGATGTAAATTTGTTTAATGAAAACCAATTAGAGTATATTGAAATAAATGTAGAAAGCTACCCTTACCCTGTTAATTATAAAGGACAATATCACTATCGTACAGGAAGTACCAAACAAGAGTTGAAAGGTACAGCGTTAGATAAATTTTTGTTGCAAAAGAAAGGTAAAAAGTGGGATGGTGTTCCTGTGCCTAATGTTTCGATTGATGATTTAGAGACTGAAACCTTTGAATTTTTCAGAAAAAGAGCTTTTAAAAATAAAAGAATTGAAGAAGATGCACTAACTGACAGTAATGAACATTTAATAGACAATCTACAACTAAATGAAAATGATTATTTAAAACGAGCTGGGATTTTATTGTTTCATCCAATGCCCGAAAAATTTGTTGCGGGAGCATATATTAAAATTGGTTTTTTTGAATCGGATTCCAAATTGATGTATCAAGATGAAATACATGGAAATTTATTTCACCAAATAGAAAAATCAATAGAATTACTATTTTCAAAGTATATCAAAGCAATCATTTCTTATGAAGGAATTCATAGGATTGAAACCTACGAATATCCAAAAGAAGCTATTAGAGAAGCATTACTTAATGCTATTTCTCATAAAGATTATTCTAGCGGATTTCCTATTCAAATAAGTATATATAGTGATAAGTTGATAATTTGGAATGATGGACAATTACCTAAAAATTGGACAATAGAAAAATTAACACAAAAACATTCTTCAAAACCTTACAATCCAGATATTGCCAATGCCTTTTTTAGAAGTGGTTATATTGAATCTTGGGGACGAGGAACTATAAAAATAATTGAAAAATGTATTGAANTTGGTTTGCCAAGACCATTATATCATTATGACGAGTCAGATTTTTCAGTAGAATTTAGAAANGATATTTATCATAGAGAATATTTGCAATCTCTGAACTTGAATAATAGACAGATAAAAGCCATTATCTACACTAAGAAAAACGGAAAAATAACAAATAGCGAATATCAAAGAATAAACGATTGCTCTCGGAATACTGCAAGCAACGACCTTTCTGAATTAGTTGAAAAAGAATTAATAAAAACAAGTGGACAAAAAGGAGCAGGTGCCTATTACAACCTGAATTGAATTGCACATTAATTGCACATATTGCACAATGAAAAGAAAAAGTCAACACTTAACCCAAAATTTAAAAAAAATATCTATTGTCAACACACATAAGAAATGATGATGATGATAGAAAACCAGCAGAGAATCAAGTAGATCATCAATAGGTTAATACTTACTGCAAACTTTTTCAAAATTTATCCCGAGATTTGCCCTCACAATCCCGAGGGTAAATCTCGTGTTAAATCAAAAAATGTTTTTCCAAAAAATCAAAAAGAACTAGCTATTGCGTTAGATTGCACGCCTCAATATGTTAATAAGGTTCTGAAAGGTGCTGAAAAATTGAATATTGAAACAATTACAAAAATTCAAAATGCTTTAAAAAATACAATTATAAACAAGCATTTTAATAGTCAAAAAATTGAAATTGTGGCACAACAAGATAAAGTATTTAAAACACCAAAAAGAACACCTAAAAAAAACTACAAAAAATCTAATAAAGTTATTCAATTTAACTGTTTTACAAGTAAAAATAATTCAAACAGAAACATTTATACAGCACAATAAGTTATGAATAAAATAGGTTTTAATCTGACTAAAATTAACACATTACAATTTGCAATAATAGAAGATGCTTTTAGTGCAGATATAGATAAATTCAAAATTGAAACTAATCTCGGCTATGGCGTAGATTCAAAAAATGATTCAATATTATCATTGGTGAAAATTCAATTTAAACACAAAGACAATCCTTTTTTAATAATTGAAATTTCTTGCGAATTTGATATGGCTACAGATTTCTAGAAAAAATTTGAAAGTAATAAAACCATTACAATCCCTAAAAAATTTATGGCGCATTTCGCAATGATAACCGTAGGAACTACAAGAGATGTTTTACACGAAAAAACAAGAAATACAAAATTTAATGAGTTTATTTTACCTATAATTAATATTGCTAAAATGATAAAAAAAGATGGAACATTTGAAAAATAACCTGTTGCTAATCAATTAGAAAACGCCATTAAACAAAACCCTACAAACAGCCTATTTTTTGTCTATTGCACCCAATTTTAAATGATTATTAACCAAAAAAGTTGCATTTACTAATTGAATTTAATCATAAATTTTTCAAGTAAAAAAAATTATTTAACCAGCGAAACTTTTGAAGGTTTCCAAGTTTCCTCATTACCTGTAAAACCTTCTGGGATACTAATCAATTCAAGGTAATTTGGCACAAATTTTATAATCACGTAATCGTCATCTTGGTTTTTATAAAAGCGTTCCCAGCCGGCTTTCCAAAGTTTATGTTTAACAACTGTATCGTTTTCTATAAAAGCTTTTCCCATTAAAGACACGTAGCCTACGCGTTCTTTATCAAAATAATGAAGCGTTGTTTTGGGATTGTTTTTTATTTCCAGAACTTTTCTGCTTTTGGGCGTCGTTGCCAAGTAAATAACAAAATGTTCATCGGGTTTAAAAGGCTCCATAATACGCGCTTTGGGTTGCATATTCTTATCTAAACTAATAAGACTGCCGTAATATGCGCCTTCGATAATATTTCGGGCTGCTTGCATAATTTTCACTTCTTCCGGGTTAAAATCATTACGATAATTTGATTGATTTGAAACGGGATTTTGACAGGAAAGTAAAAATATAACTACTAAACTTAAATATTTTTTCATTGGTATAAAATTTGGTATAAATGTAAACATAAAATCTACTAAATTTACAAAAAAAAATAAAATGACACAATTCTTGCAAAAAATCACCTTTATAGCTTTACTTTTTATAGCCGGTAACACACAAGCCCAAAATCAAAAACCTGATCAAATGCCGGTTTATCCCGGTTGCGAACAAGCCGAAAAACCGATGCTTTGTATGCGTACAAATATATTAGATTTTATTGGAAAAAATTTTAATTCAGACTTATTACATCCAATAAAAGATATTGATGAGGTAAATATTTACGTGCAATTTGTAATCGATTCAGTCGGCGAAATTAGATCGATAAAAATTTCGACAGACTACCCCGATCTAAAAAAAGAAATGCTACGCGTCATCAAGAAACTACCCAGCATTAAACCGGCTAAAAGCGAAGGAAACTCCATTGATATGCAATACGAAATTCCAATATCTTTTGAAATAAAGAAAAAGTAATTTAAGATTTTGCTTTGATCACATAAATCAAAGAAGCATAATTGCCCGTTTTACGCGCCTTAAAATTGGACCGTAATCCGGTGATGAATGCACCCATAAAACATTGGTGTTTGCGTTTATACTTTTCAGAAAGCAAACTAACATAAAAACTGTCGAAATAAAGCGGTTTTTGTGCCTTTACTTCCATTTTATGCTTTTGAAATAGCCTTTCTATAGATTTGGGCGAAAAATGCCATAAATGACGCGGCACGTCATAGGCTGCCCAATATTTTTTGTAATAAACTGCATCAAAAGATTTAAAATTGGGTACAGCGACTAAAATAATCCCATTGGGATTGAGTTTTTGTTTGAGTTTTTCAATAATCTCATCAACATTTGGTATGTGTTCTAAAACATGCCAAAGTGTAATGACATCGTATTTTTTTGACAGATCGTCAATGGAAACTGACACTTTTTTATTTAATAAGTCATTTGCAATATCTCTTGCTTTTTTATTGGGCTCAACGCCCGAAACCGAAAAAGTTTTCTTATGCATAAAAGACAAAAATTCGCCAGTTGCTGTACCGTAATCTAAAACAGATTTTGCTTTTGGATTAAATGATTTTATAATTTTAAACTTATACTGATAACTTCGTTTGCGCACAAAATTATAAAGCCTGTCAAACACAGATTTTGAATCGTGTTGATGCGGTTTATAATCAATAGACTCGTAATAATCCGAAAGATTCTTGGGAACTGGATGTGTCAGTAACATATCCCAAGATTTATCGTGAAATAATTGGAATGTTTCATATGAAACAATTTGATCTTGCACTTTGTCTAAATACAATTCAACCGGTTGATTAGAAATGGGTGAAATATTCATTTATATACTTGATTAACAGTTATTTAAATACTTTATAAGGTTTGTTTTTCGATATTATGCTATCTACCCATATATACCAATAACACAGAAACATCACTTGGCGACACACCGCTAATTCGGCTTGCTTGTGCAATACTTGTAGGCTTAATTTTTTGCAATTTTTCTCTACCTTCATAAGAAATGGAAAGCAATTTGCTATAATCAAAATCTTCAGGAATTAGAATATGCTCCAATCTATTTAATTTATCAGCATTTAAACGTTCTTTCTCGATATACCCGGCATATTTTAATTGAATTTCTGCTTGTTGTTTTACATCCTCATTTATTTGATTTTCCATAACAAAAGCTTGCACTTTATCGAGCTTCATTAAATCTTTAAAATTCAATTGGGGTCGTGATGCAATTTTATACAATTTCATTTGCTGTTTGACCGGCGCAGAATTTTTAGCTTCTAAAATTGGATTTATTTCCTCCGGTTTAATACTGGTCTTTTTTAAAAAATCTAAAACAAGATCAGTATTTTTTATCTTGAGTAAAACATTTTTAAGTCGTTCGTCTGATGCCAAACCAATTGCATGTGCCATTGGTGTAAGTCTAATATCAGCATTATCTTGGCGTAAAAGCGTTCTGTACTCTGCCCTACTGGTAAACATTCTATAAGGTTCATCTACGCCTTTTGTAATTAAATCATCAATTAAAACACCAATATACGCTTCATCCCGTTTTAAAACAAATTCCTTATCGCCTCTATTTTTTAAGACGGCATTTATACCTGCCATCATTCCTTGTGCTGCCGCTTCTTCATAACCGGTTGTACCGTTAATTTGACCTGCAAAATATAAATTTGGGGTAAGTTTTGTTTCAAGGGTATGTTTTAATTGTGTTGGAGGGAAATAATCATACTCAATTGCATAGGCAAATTGCATAAATCTTGCGTTTTCAAAACCCGGTACTTTTCGTAATGAATTATACTGCACTTCTTCGCTTAAGGAACTTGAAAATCCATTTACGTAAACCTCATAAGTATTTAAGCCTTCCGGTTCCACAAATAATTGATGTTGATCTTTTGTTGAAAAACGAATAATTTTATCTTCAATAGACGGACAATATCTCGGACCGACACCATCTATAACACCTGAAAATAACGGAGATTCTTTAAAACCAATTCGCAAATTTTCATGAACTACAGGATTTGTATAGGTTATATAACAAGAGCGTTGGTTCTCTAAGACTTTTGTTTGGTCAGAAAAGGAAAATTTTGAAGGTATCGCATCACCTTTTTGTTCCTCCATTTTTAAATAATCTAAACTTCTACCATCAATCCTAGGTGGCGTACCTGTTTTCATTCTACCAGTTTCAAAACCTAATTTCACTAAATTTTCAGTTAAGCCAGTTGCCGCCTTCTCCCCTATTCTTCCACCACCAAATACTTTATTTCCAATAAAAATCTTTCCGTTTAAAAAAGTTCCATTCGTCAAAATCACTGATTTTGCCAATATTTCAGTTCCCAATTGTGTTTTTACCCCGATTACTGTTCCACGTGAAACCATAACCTCGGTAACCATATCTGCCATCAAATCAAGATTTGCGGTTTGCTCAAGCATTTCACGCCAGTATTTGGTAAACAACATTCTATCATTTTGTGTTCTAGGACTCCACATTGCAGGTCCTTTAGACAAATTTAACATACGGAATTGTATTGCTGATAAATCGGAAACAATGCCGCTATATCCGCCCATAGCATCAATCTCTCTCAAAATTTGCCCTTTGGCAATACCACCCATGGCAGGATTACAACTCATCTGTGCAATCTTAAAGAGATCTAATGTAATTAACAATGTCTTCGCACCCATATTTGCAGCTGCAGCAGCCGATTCTGAACCTGCGTGACCAGCACCTACTACTATGACATCATATTGTATTGGGTATTTCATTTATTTGTTTTAATATTATATCTAAAATAAATATACTTGGTATAGAAAATTTGTGTTCGTTAAATTATTGTGCAAAAATACTAATTAATATGTTTATACGTAATTTATAAAATAAAAATATTCTATAAAGATTAACAGTATATCATATATAAATAAAAATGTAGCTTCTAAAAAAAATTACTCATAAATAAATTTGAAATTTCCTTTTTAAATTTCCAAGTATTAAAAAATTGTTTCACGTGAAACAATTCAATATTCTAATTTTGTCAAACACTCATCCTCTAATCCCCGCATTTGAATTTTTTCATCATCAGAATGATCATTAAATTTCATCAAATGTAAAATACCATGAATCATAACACGCGCAAGTTCGTTATAAAAATCTGTTTTAAATTTTTCAGAATTATCACGAATGCGATCAATTGAAATATAAATATCACTACTTAAATCCTTTCCAACAGAATAGTCAAAAGTAATAATATCTGTGTAAGTATCGTGCTGTAAATATTCCATATTCATTTTGTGCAAATACACGTCATCCACAAAAATATAATTTAGCTCTGAAAAAGTAAATTCCTTTGTTTCAATGCACTTTTCAATCCATTTTATATACGCTAATTCGTACTCATGGCAAAAATTTGTTTCTGTATAAAGGTTAATCATGCGAAATTTGTTTAATAAATTCTTTAATTCTATTATTAATCATCTGATTTACAGGTATTTGATTTCTTTTCAATAATTCATCTTGCTGAAGAAATTGTAAATGTTTTTGCAAAAATAAACTATCTATGGCATTAAAATCTCTAAAATTGCTACGACTTTGTCGTTTATCATCTTCATGTTGTGTAAAAGTAGCATTTTTTAACTTTAACAATTCATGTTGCAATTCTATCATCTTATTTATAGTTGATTGTGAAATACCATCCTTCAAAATTCGTTTTTGCAAATCTTCCATTTGTTTTGCCAAATCTTTAATTCGTTTTTTGGTGGACTGATCAGAAAATCTATCACCTAACTGTTCCAATGATTCTTTTATACGTTGTTGTTGTTTATATAATTCATATTGTCGTTTTGCCTCGCCATCCTCACCGGAGAGTTTTTTACCTTTTTTACCAGATTTTCCATTCTTTCCTTTCTCACCTTTTTCCTTTCCATCCTTATCACCTGGCTTTTTTCCATTCTTCTTATTTCCTTTTTTCATCTCAGAAAGCATCTTAGCTTGCTTTTTTATGATGTCTGGTAAAGAAAAACCTTTGCCTTTTTTTCCTTTGCCTTTACCAATGGATGGTTTAGCATTTTTCATTTGGTCTAAAGCCTGACTTAAAAAATTCGCCAAAGAATTAGATCCGGAAAGTATAAATTGTGCATGTGAATTGGCACGTAAATAGTTGTTCTCAGACAAATTGTCTAATGTTTTATCCAAAGAGGAAGTTACTTCAAAACTTTGATCCAAAATATATTGTGAGATTTTAGGATTGCGAAGTGCCAATGTATAAAGTGAGTCGTTAATATGCTTAAAATATGTTTTGAGGTAATTTTGCGATAACAATTGCTTAGGTAAATAGGCCTTTCCACGATTACCATACAAATCAACAATTAAAGATTCCTCTTTGTATGAAAAATTGATAAGACTCTTTAAAATAGCTTGTAAAGTGGCAATATCTTCTTCGTTTTGCGCCCCTCCGCCTCCTTGCATGGACATTTGCATAGATTTTGCCATCTTTTTCATCTTATTAGCAGCTTTTTTCTGCTTCTTATTAGCGGCTTTAGATTGTTGCTCTTGTAAGTTTTCAGATGCTTTTTGCATGTCGTTTTTAATATCTTGCAAATCTGGTTTCATATCTGGCAACGTCATAGGTGCTTTTAAAGATTTATTCATTTTCTGAAGAGAATCCGCCTGCTTCTGTAGTTTTTCAATAGACTTATTAAGCGAATCTTGCTGTTGTTTGGTATCATTATTCTTCTTGGACAAAACATCTTCTTTTTTGCTCAAATCTTCCAATTTTTCAGACATTTTAGATAATTTTTGTTGCATATAATATTTTTTTGTAAGCTCCAATATCCTTTCTAAAGATTTCTCCTGATGTTCAGAATACTTATCTAAGTCATTAAGCCTTTTGACCAAATCCTCTTTTTTCAACTTTTCAGCGATCTTTTTTAGCGCATCCAAAAGCTTTTTACGCTTTTCCATTTTTGCCAATTCGTCTAATCGCTTTTTTAAATCTTCCTTCGTTTCTACATGATTATTTTTTGGCATCTTATCCAATAAACGTTTAAATTTTTTGATACTCTCCTTAAAAAATTCGTCTTGTTGTTGGGCTTTTTGTATGGTATTTTGAAATTTTTGCTTTGCTTGCCAATCTAATGATTTCTGCTGTGTAAGGGATTCGCTAAATTTTTTATTCCTTTTAGTTTGCTTACTAAAGTCCTTATTTAGATTTTCTAATTGGTTAATTTGTTGCTTCTGCTGATTTAATTGTTTTTCATTNAACTCATTAATTGTCAACTTATTAAAATGGAAATTTTTACTTTTTACAGATTTATAATGATGCAAAGCATCGTTGTCAAATAATTCAAAATAATATACATAAGCTACTCCTTCTTTTAAAGGAATTTTATCGGGAAAGATAAAGTGTGTTTGTATTAAATCTGCTTTTAATATAGGAATACTTTTCTTCTTTAAATTAATGGTTCCTTCCTCGCTATAAACGAGTTGTAACCTGCTAAGTGCATGGTCATCTGATCCGTAAATATTATATAAAAATTGATTGTTAATAGTATCTTTAAACTCTGAAACCCTTAACTGTGGTAATTGATCCTTGATGATGGAAATTTTATATGATAAAAGTTCAAAGTCCTTTAATTGTTTGTTTTGTGGCGAAATAGTATATACAAAATCACGATTACAAGTGGTAAAAAATGATGCCTTATTTTCCTTTACATTTATACTATGAAGCTTATTATTAAGATTAAAATTAACTAAGTCTGCATGTTTTGAAGTAACAAACCAATCAATACGAGTGCCTTCAGGAAGCATAAAATTGCCTGTATGGTTTTTTGTTTCACTCTTTTTACGCAAATAACGCGGATAGGTTAATTTGACTTGCATTTGGTAAATTACCGGAGGATATAAAACTGTAAGCTGGTATGGACCAAACGCATACTTATCAGTTAGAATACGGTAAGAAATATCAGTATTAACTACCGGAAAATAAAAAGAAAAAATAGAATCATTTGTTTTCTTCATCCATAATTTTTTATGGTCTTGTTCCAAATATAAGGCATCCGGAATACTTTTTCCCGACACAACAAGTCGTAAAGTATAGGCTTGACCCTCTAAAATCGAATCCTTACTCAATCGTTTAATTTTGTAAGGTACAGGTGGTTCAAAAGTTTCTCTAAAACTCAAAACACGTTGATAACTCTGTGAAACTTGTGTTTGTAAATGGGTAAATTTTAAAACTAAAAAAATTAAAAAAGGCAATAATAAAAGCGGTAAATATTTTAAACTTTGNCTTAGATCAATGGCTTTGGTAAAAGGATAAAACTTAATATAATCCGCTTTTTGATCAATACTTGCAAGCAACAAATCTGAATCTTTATTTTGTTCGTGTAATTGTAAGGTATTAAGCAACTTATCATCAACTTCGGGAAAATAATTACCGATTATTTTAGCAGACTGTTCATTGGTTAAAGATTTTTTAAAACCCAATAAATTAAGTAACGGCTTGTAAATAAATAAAAATAAAAATAAAACAAAAGCAGCTAAAATTCCATAATACAAATATTGTCGTGTATGGGGTGGTAACCATAAAAAATATTCAATTAATACGGTAATAAAAACATATAAAATAAAAAAAACGACAAACAAAATAACGCCACGAATCAATTCGTTCAAAAAATATTTTCGAACAAACTGGTTTAGTTTATCTTGTAAAATCTCGTAATTAGTCAATTATAATCATTTAAAATATTGGTTGCAAAGATACTAAATAAGTAGCAATGCCAATTGGTAGAAAAAAGCGAATAATTATGTACTTTTGTCAAAAATTAAAAAACATGTCAAAAGAAGTTAGACTTAGATTCGCGCCCAGTCCCACAGGACCCCTTCATATGGGTGGTGTACGTACGGCATTATTCAATTATTTGTTTGCTAGAAAACACAAAGGCAGCTTGATTTTACGTATAGAAGATACCGATCAAGCTAGATTTGTACCCGGTGCCGAAGAATATATTAAAGACAGCTTGGCTTGGACAGGTATTGTTTTTGATGAAGGCATCGATAATAAAGGTGAATTTGGTCCTTATAAACAAAGCGAAAGAAAAGATATTTATGCCAAATATATAAAAGAACTTATCGAAAATGACAAAGCTTATTACGCTTTTGACACACCGGAAAGATTAGACAAAATAAGAAAAGAATACGAAGCTAAAGGCGAAGTATTTATGTATAATTATAAAAGCAGATCTACACTTGAAAATGCTACAAATTTACCTACTGAAGAAGTAGAAAAACGTGTAAATAGAGGCGATAAATACGTAATTAGGTTTAAAATTCCCGAAAATAAAACAATTAATATTCAAGATATTATTAGAGGCAATATCGAAATAAACACCAAAACACTGGACGATAAAGTTTTGATGAAAAGCGACGGTTTGCCAACTTATCATTTGGCAAATATCATCGATGATCATTTGATGAAAATAAGCCATGTGATTAGGGGAGAGGAGTGGTTGCCTTCATTGCCGCTACATAATTTACTTTATGAAGCTTTTGATTGGGAAAAACCCGAATTTGCACACTTACCTCTAATATTAAAACCCGTAGGAAAAGGAAAATTAAGCAAGCGCGATGGTGCTAAAATGGGTTTTCCTGTCTTTCCAATGGAATGGTTTGATAAAAAATCAAATGAAATTTTTGCAGGATATAAAGAAGAGGGCTATTTTCCTGAAAGTTTTGTCAATTTATTAGCATTGCTCGGTTGGAATCCCGGTACGGAACAAGAAGTATTTACAATGGACGAATTGATAAAATTATTTGATTTAGAAAGGGTCAACAAATCCGGTGCCAAATTTGATCCCGAAAAGGCAAAATGGTTTCAACACCAACATCTACAACGCAAATCAAATGATGCATTAGTAGATTTATTTATGCCAATATTACAAGAGGAATTGGGATATACTATTGAAGGAAAAGCCATTAGAGATTACAGCAAAAAAGTTATTGATTTGCTTAAAGAACGTGCTACTTTTATCAAAGATTTTTGGGAACAAGGTCGCTTTTTTTATATGGAGCCTACTGAATATACTGCCAAAGCAATAAAAAAACAGTGGAAAGAAACAACACCTGATTTAATGCTAGAAATTATTAATATTTTAACAAACATAGATACTTGGAAAGCCAATTATATCAAAGAAGAAATTTCAGATTGGATTACCAAAAAAGAAATTGGTTTTGGCAAAGTGATGCAACCTTTGCGATTGTCATTGGTAGGTGCACTACAAGGACCCGATTTATTTGTGATATTAGAAATGTTGGGAAAAGACGAAAGTATAAAACGTATTAAAAATGCAGTTGATAACATCAAAAATTAAAAAAAAATATAAAAACTACATAAATAAAACTATCCTAAAGAATAAATTTTTTCGGATTACAGTCACATTATGAATTGGAAAACCAAAAATTTTGCTTCCTTAAGTAATGAGGAATTATACAAAATACTACGACTTCGCAATGAAGTATTTGTAGTAGAACAAAATTGTGTTTACCAAGATGCAGACGCTAAAGACCAAAAAGCGATTCATGTTTTTTTAGAAAAAGACATGGAAATAATAGCCTATTTACGCATATTTAAACCTGGAGATTATTTTGAAAATGCCTCGATTGGTAGGGTAGTTGTAAGTCCTAAATATAGAAAAAAAGAATTGGGGAAAGAACTCATGCGCAAGGGAATTTCTTATGTTTTAGAAATATTGAAAGAAAAAACGATTGAAATAAGTGCGCAAGTTTATTTAAACAAATTTTATAACGAATTAGGATTTAAACAAATAGGAACGCCATATTTAGAAGATGGCATTCCGCATTGTAAAATGTTTTTAAAAAAGTAAATATTTTTTTAATTAATAATTTTTTCTTGGCTTGGCAACCAATTGAGATTTAGTATTATTTTTAACATCAATATTTTCTAAATCTTCTTCTGTATCATAAATCATTTCAAAATTGATTTGTTTTTTCTCAGCATTGGTACTTTTTACTTTTACCGAAACGACATCTCCAAGCACATATTTATTGTGGGTAATTTCACCAATCATAGCATATTCATCTTCATCNTAGTAATAGTAATCGTCGCGCATTTCGGTTCGTCTAACCAAACCTTCTACTTTATTTTCAATTAATTCAACATAAATACCCCATTCGGTAACACCTGTTATAACCCCTTCAAAAACAACATCTTTAAATTTCTCAATATATTTTACTTGCATATATTTTATAGAATCACGCTCCGCTTTTGCAGCTTTGATTTCCATATTGGTAGAATGCAAGCATTTTTTTTCGTATTCTTCTCTAGATGGACCAGATTTTCCATCTAAATAACGTTGTAACAAACGATGCACCATTACATCGGGATAACGACGAATAGGCGAAGTAAAATGGGTGTAATGATCAAATGCCAAACCATAATGACCTCTATTATCAGTCGTGTAAATAGCTTTACTCATACTTCGAATGGTCAAGGTTTCTAGCATATTTTTCTCGGGTTTCTCTTGTATATCAACTAATAATTCATTGATAGAACTAATAATATTTTTTCTTGTTCCTAAATCTAATTTATAACCAAATTTTTGAACAATATTATTCAAATCAATCAATTTATCCGGATCCGGATCATCGTGTACACGATAAACAAAGGTTTTATCTTTGGGTTTGAATTTTTTTGAAATTTGTTCAGCTACCTTTTTATTAGCTAACAACATAAATTCCTCAATTAGTTTATTTGCATCTTTGCTTTCTTTAAACATTACCTCAATAGGGTTTCCTTTTTCGTCCACTTTAAAACGCACTTCAATTCTATCAAAACTCAAAGCACCTTTTTTAAAACGTTGCTTTCTTAATTTTTTGGCAATGTCATCCAAGATAAGGATTTCATCTCTAAAATCTCCATCTGCGCCTTCTATAATTTCTTGTGCTTCGCCATAAGCAAAACGTCTATCGGAATGCGTAACGGTTCTTCCATACCAATCTTTATAAATTTTGCCTTCAGAATCTATTTCAAATACAGCAGAAAAAGTCAACTTATCTTCATTAGGACGCAATGAACACAATCCGTTAGATAAAACCTCTGGTAACATAGGAACCACTCTATCGACTAAATAAACAGAAGTAGCCCTTTCAAAAGCTTCCTTATCCAAAATGCTACCTTCTTGCACATAATACGAAACATCGGCAATATGAATACCTATTTCATAATGTCCATTATCTAATTCTTTAATAGAAAGCGCATCATCAAAATCTTTGGCATCAACCGGATCTATGGTAAAAGTAGTGATACCACGCATATCTCTGCGTTTGGCAATTTCATGAGAACTAATTGGTTTATTTAACCTATCTGCAGCTTGTTCAACCTCTAAATCAAATTCATAAGGCAAGTCATATTCGTCTAAAATACTATGAATTTCAACCTCATGTTCACCGGGTTGTCCAAGTACTTTTACTATTTTTCCAAGTGGACTGCCTATTCTTTGAGGCCAATCATACATTTCAACAACAACTTTCTCCCCATTTTTAGCACCATTTATAAATTCTTTTTTAATAAAGAGATCTTTGTACATTTTAAAATCATCAGGATCTACAAAAGCATAGTTATTGAATAATTTTACAATTCCGGTAAAATGTGTTTTAGCACGTTCTATAATTCTAATAACCTCTCCTTCAGGACGTCTTCCTGAACGTTGTTTAATAATTTCTATTTCTACAATATCGTTATGTAGTGCCTTGTTTAATAAATTATTAGGCACATAAATATCTTTTTCTAATCCATCTACTATAACAAAACCAGTACCGGTGTTTGTCATATCCATAATTCCGGTATATATTTTTTTTTGTTTTATAATATATTTTCCCTTAGAAATTTCGACTATTTTTTTCTGTTTTTTTAAAAATTTTAATTCTCTTAAAACTTGTTTTCGAGCATCTGAAGAAGCAATATCAAGTTTGGCTGAAATTTGTTTATAATTTAAAGGTTTTTTAATACTCTCTGATAAAACTTGAAGGATATATTCTTCTAATTTTTTTATTTTTTTACGCATAATTTTAATTTTTTATATAGTTTTTGAACTAATAATATGTAACAAAGGTAAATCAAATATAAGACAATTATTTTTTTCTTATAAAACTTTTTTAACAATCTATTATATAATATTTTTTTCTTTAATAAATTTTTAAAAAAGCATTTTGATATATATAGCCTGTTTGTTTGGTTGATAATTTTTTAACCTATTGATAAATAATTCATTATCTCATATTTATATGTTGGTAGTTTGTTTACAAATTGTTGAAAAGTATTGGTAATAATATTTGTATTAATGCATTAAAATTCTTAACCAATATTAAAACTTTATGACCAAATAATTAAACGTTTTTCTATTAAAAAGTTATTAACATTTTAGGTTGCTTGCAATATCATTAAAAGCAATGTTTATAAAAAGTTATTAACATTATTGATTTATGCACTTGATAGATTATTATTTCCCATAATACACTTAATTTTTTAAACCGATTGCAATTTGCGACCAGTTCAATTCTTTCATTATCTTTCAGTTGAATTTTAAAATTTTAGGAAAACCTACTTCAATTTCTTTTTGTTTGTTCATTTAATCGTTTTGTGCTTAAACCAAAGAGAACTTTATGTTTTGGAACATTAAGTTTAAAAATAAAAGTTAGAACATATTTATCTTATGTTAATTTTACATTAGCCGTTATAAAAAGTTCTGAAATTAAAATATATAAAATTAAAAATCTGCATTACCTGGAAAACGAGGATAAGGTATTACATCACGAATATTACCCATACCGGTAACAAACTGCACAATGCGTTCAAATCCCAATCCAAACCCACTGTGAACAGCTGTTCCAAATTTACGTGTGTCTATATACCAATAAAGTTCTTTTTCGTCAACCCCTAAATCGCGCATTTTTTGGCGCAATACATCCAATCGTTCTTCACGTTGCGAACCACCGACAATTTCGCCAATACCAGGGAATAATACATCCATAGCACGCACTGTTTTACCATCGTCGTTTAATCGCATATAAAATGCTTTGATATTTGCTGGATAATCAAAAATAATTACAGGACTTTTGAAGTGTTTTTCGACCAAATAACGTTCGTGTTCGCTGTGTAAGTCAACACCCCAAGATACAGGATATTTAAATTTCTTCTTTTTATAAGGTTTTGAATTTTCTAAAATTTCAATAGCTTCGGTATAACTCAATCGAATAAAATTATTATCCAAAACAAAATTTAATTTTTCTATTAAGCTCAACTCACTGCGCTGATTGGCAGGTTTTTGCTTTTCTTCATTTCTGAGGCGCATTTCTAAAAACTGTAAATCCTCAAGATTGTGTTCTAATACGTATTTAATAATGTATTGTACAAAATTTTCGGCTAAATCCATATCACCCGCTAGATCCATAAAAGCGACTTCGGGTTCAATCATCCAAAATTCTGCCAAATGACGGGTTGTATTGGAGTTCTCAGCTCTAAAAGTAGGACCGAAGGTATAAACTTTTCCTAGAGCCATTGCGTAAGTTTCGGCTTCTAATTGTCCAGAAACAGTTAGGTTGGTTTTATGGTTAAAAAAATCTTCTTTGTAGTCTATTGCTTTATCTTCAGTTTTAGGAACTTTGTTTAAGTCAAGTGTGGTAACTTGAAACATTTCGCCGGCTCCTTCGGCATCAGCACCCGTGATGATAGGTGTGTTTACATATAAAAAATCATTTTCTTGAAAGTATTTATGTACGGCAAATGATAGTGCATTTCGTACGCGCATAATAGCACCAAATAAGGTGGTGCGGGGACGTAAATGCGCTTTTTCTCTTAAAAATTCTAAAGAATGACGTTTGGGTTGAATGGGGAATTCTTCCGGATTTGATTCGCCTAATATTTCTAAAGTATCAACCACCAACTCAACACGTTGCCCTTTACCCATACTTTCTACCAATTCACCTTTTGCCGAAATAGCAGCACCGGTATTGATTTTTTTGAGCAAGGCTTCGTCAAATTTTTCGGGATCCACGACCAATTGTAAGTTTTGTATCGTAGAACCGTCATTTACAGCGATAAAACGGTCGTTTCTAAAAGTTTTGACCCAGGCTTTTACTTCTACGGCAATATTAAATTTTTCTGATTGAATGATATATTTAATGGACTTCATATTAATAATTTTTGCGTAGCATATCTAAGTTTGATAATCGATTTTGTGTGTGATTAAGAATTATCAGGATATTATTATGCATACTTTTTATGAAATGCAAATTTAGTAAAATATCACAAACATTCTTTTTTAAATTATTTATATATATGGATTGAAAATATGTTGTCTTGCAGAGACGTTGCATTGCAACGTCTGTACCACGTACTGTCTGTATAGATATTGCGCCGCGCCGCCCTGTACAGACGCCCAAATTGGGCGTTTCTACACGCGCGCGCATACGCACACACGCGTACATAACGAAACGATAAAAAAAATCAAATTCCCACAAAATCCCACAAATTTCCGCGAAATTAAAATTTCGCGAGAATTTGTGAATTTTTTTTCACGTTGCACCCGTAGAGACGCGATTTATCGCGTCTCTATCCACCATAATCGCGTCTTTACCACCAACCGCGTCACCAC
>JGI24023J19991_10001423_pt1 | contig 18316 bp, 19 predicted proteins | sample Cruoilmetagenom1_FD_19991 | JGI IMG/M metagenome (IMG submission 19991) | reverse complement strand
AACCGCGCCGCGGCCAGCGCGTTCTCACTGTGGCGGGCCATGCGTAGCTCCAGGGTCTTCAGACCGCGCAGCACTAGAAAAACGTTCCAGGGCGAAAGGGCGGCACCGGTCATGTAGCGCAACCCTTGTTTGCGCACCAGGGTCACCAACTCGGCCGATCCGATCACGGCCCCGGCCAGGAGATCGCCGTGGCCGCCGAGATATTTGGTCGCCGAATGAAGGACCAGATCCGCCCCCAGGGTGAGCGGGCGTTGCAGCACCGGGGTGGCGAAGGTGTTGTCCACCAGCAGCAGCGCGCCGGCCTGGTGGGCTAGCTGCGCGGCGGTGGCGATATCCACCAAATGAAGATTGGGATTCGCGGGGCTCTCCAGGTAGACGATCCGCGCCGGTCGCTTCAAGGCAGCCGCGAGCTGATCAAGGTCGGTCATGTCGATCTGCACGACCTCGACCCCGTAGCGAGCCATGCCTTGGGTCAAGAGGACATGGGTGTTCCCGTAGAGACAACGGTCCGCGACAATGCGGTCGCCGGCCTGACAGAGGCTCCAAAAGGCTGCCGAAATCGCGCCCATGCCCGAGGCGGTGGCGAGCCCGGCCTCGCCCTCTTCCAAATCCGCCAGGCGGTGCTCCAGAAGGGCCTGGGTGGGGTTGTGGAGGCGGCCATAGATATAGCCCTCGGCCGCGCCGCTATAGAGATCGGCGCCCTGCTCCGCACTTTCGAAGGCAAAGGTGGAGGTCATGTAGACCGGCTGGCTCAAGGCACCCTCGTTGGCGAAGGGGTCGTAGCCTGCGTGGATAGCCCGGGTCGAAAACCCGGGCCGCCGATTGCGGCGCTCCTGGTTGGCCATGCCTGGTTCTCCCATTTCCCACAAAATTTCCGCTGCCCGCAAAGGCTGACTGCTGACAAAATGTCCGATATCGCCAACTGCCGTTGATGCCCAGGATTCGCTTACCATTGGCTGGATTGCAAAAGAAAAGTCCCGCCGAAGTAGGAGCAATCATCGAGGGAGCCTGTTGTGGATACTGTCTTTTTAGACGAGAGATATAAGAACCGCTTTGGTGTCCTGTTGAACCAGAATTCCGGCTCTCTTTAGTAGGATCGGTTCATTGTGAGAAAAAACGTTGTTTGCCAGAAATTGCTGGTTCTATTGGTGTTGGCCGTTCTTGGCGGATGCGGGCTGTTGTCTGGCACGGACAAGGTGCGCGATCCCTATGTGGGCGCGTCGGTTATTCTGTCACCGGCGCCGGCCGTGAAGATTCTTGTGACCATGGACGCCCGAGACCGGAGCACCCAGATGGTGGAGTCCGTAGAGCTGGTCTCACCCGATGGGCAAAGTTATGCGCCGAACCCGGATCAACAACTGGTGTCTCGGCAACCGTATTCCTACGCAACTCTGCCGGGGTTGCGCGGCAGCGGCGGCAGCAGCCAGGTACCGGACAATTTCGGCGTCACCCTGCCCACGGCACGGCGCAGCGAGTTCATCAACATCGCCGCAGTGATCGAGATTCCCAGTTTGGAGACATACCGCCGGACATACCGCCGATGGACAGTTCTTGTGGTGCTCTCCGGCATCGATGGGAAAATAAGAAAAATCGTTATCCCTGCTCCTCCTGCCAGCTAGAAGCCCCAGCTAGGAGCCATGGAGTTGACACCTAGCTGACATCTGGAGACGGCGGATCAGGTTTCTTTCGCTACTCCACCACGATCGTATAGGTGTAGCTCGAACCGTCCGGGCTGGTGATATCGTCCGGGTTGCTCAGCAACGCGAGCGTCGGGCGGTATTTGCCGGCGGCGCTACCGGCGGTGAACTGTAGTTGCACGATGGCCCCGCCCCAGCGCTTGCCGGGCTTGGGCACCACGGCCTCGCTGGGTTGCGAGAGCANGGGCTTGCCGTCTTGCTCCAAGCTGCGCAATTCCTGACCCTTGGCGCCCGTCGGGGCAGCGCCGATGACGCCGCCGATGATGCGATCCGCATCAGGGCTTAGCGCGCCATCACCGTTGCTATCCTGAACGATCAAGCCGCCGTTGTAGCGCGTCAAGGCCGCAGGCTTGGCATAGCCCATGGCTTTGAGCTGCTGGGTGGAGAGCACGCCCACTCCGGCGATGCCGCCCTTGAATTCGTGCAGCTTTGCCGCATCACCGGCCGGCGCCTTGTCATAGAGCATGAGGGCAACCGGCACGGTGCCCGCGGTCTTGCCCAACACGTCGCCGGCCTTCACCCGCTGCCAATTGTGATTGCGCCCCTTGTCGGGGAAATTGGTGGGCTGAATCTGTGGCACCGGGGCGGCTAGGAAATCGACCGATCCGCTGCCTTCCCCGACCACCTTGCCGGCGGCATCGTGGATGCGCACGGTCACCGTGCCGGTTTTGCCACGATTGAAAAATGCGCTTTGCATGAAGCCGATGTGCAGAACCTTGAGGCCGCGCTGGCGTACCGGATCCCCCTGGGCGCCCGGCACCGGTGACATCAGCGCCTCGGCCGGCAGGCCTTTGTCGCCGGTCGGGGTGATGCGGAAGGTGTTGTCGCTATCGCCCTCGCCAACCTGATACCCAACGGCCTTGCCCGGCAGGCCCTGTTGCGGTGTGCCGGTGACCAGCATGATGGCCGCCTGCGAGAGACCGACCTCCCAGTCGCGTTCGAAGCCGTCGCCCATCTCGATATCCAGGTGACCACCGGCGGGAATGCCGAAGCCGATCACCTTGGGGTCCATGAACTCCATGCCCGGCGCATCGGCGCGTTGCAGGTAGACGTTGATCCCCACGCGTGCCTCACGCACCGTGCCAGCCGCGGACAGGGGCGAGTTGACGATGGCGCTGACGATGCCGTCCGCCATGGCAACGGCGGAACCTAGCGCCGACGTGGCGACGAATGCGCCGACCGCCAACAGCTTGAAACTTTTCATGAGTCGACCCTCCCCTTACGATTGATCGTGGTGGCGCGCGGCCCTTGCGCGCGACGCAACGTCAAATTCGCATGTTTGAATGTAGCGCGGTGTCACAATGCTGTGAAACCGGGGCTGTGAAACCGGGGAGCGGGACCTCTCGTGCCTGGTCAGTCGCTCTCACGCTCGGGGGTGACATCCAAACGCTTGGCCTTGAACATCACCTTGGCCTCGGCCTTGCAGTTGCTCACGCACGGCTCGTCCACGGAGGTATCGGGGCGCGGGTCCTCGGCGATGAAGCCNTCGCGGTTGGGCATCGCCACCTTTGGCAGACTGCNGCGNTCGAGCACAAAGTCTTCGGCCACCAGATCGTTTAGATAGAGCACGTAGGCGGTCACCGCATAGGTTTCGTCGACGCTNAGCGACTGGGCATTGCCGAACGGCATCGCCCGGTGGATATAGTCCCACANGGTCGAGGCATAGGGCCAATAGCTGCCCACGGTCTTCACCGGAGTAGACGAGGCCAGGCTATCGCCACCACCGATCAGCACCGGAAAGCGGCCGACCGCCTCGCCAAACTCGCCGTGACAGGAGGCGCACTGTTCCACGAAGACGGCCTCTCCATCGGCCGCCGTGCCCTGGCCCGTCGGCAGGCCTTGTCCGTCCGGGCGCACATCGATATCCCACCCGGCGATCAGCTCCGGGCTGGCCGTTTGACCAAGGCCATAGCGCTCGCCACCCATGGCAGGAGCGGATGCCACGGCGACGAGCGCCATCGCACCGGCGAACAACGCCGCCCTATGAGATTTGGACATTCTCAACCTCGCCGCCGGCAGTCACCAGCCACGTCTGGATGGAATTGTTGTGGTAGATGGAATTCTCGCCGCGCACCTTGCGTAGCTCGACGATGGACGGCTGCACATAGCCGGTTTCGTCCATGGCGCGGCTTTCCAGTAAGGCCTCTTCGCCGGTCCAATTCCAATCCAGATAAAACCGGGTCAGACACCGGGAGAGAACCGGGGTATCCAAGCGCGCCGTATGCCAGTTCTTGCCGCCGTCCACGGAGACGTCCACCCGCTTGATGGCCCCGCGGCCGGACCAGGCGAGGCCGGTGATTGGGTGGTAGCCTTTGCGCCGCATGGGTTTTTCCGGACATGGATCGGTGATGACCGATTTGGCGTCCATCACCCAGGTGAACCGCCGCGCCTTGCCGTTGGGCATCACGTCCGTGTACTTCGAGGTTTCCTCGCGGGTGTGCCACGGCATATCGCCNACCTCGATGCGGCGCAGCCACTTGATCCACATGTTGCCTTCCCAGCCGGGNACCAGCAGGCGCANGGGATAGCCCTGCTCGGGCCGCAGCCGCTCGCCGTTCTGCGAGTAGGCGACCATGCAGTCGTCCAACGCCTTGTCCAGGGGCACCGAGCGGGTCATGCCGGCGGCATCGGCGCCCTCGGCCAGCAGCCATTTGGCCTTCGGCTTGAGGCCCGCTTCTTCCAGCAAGGTCTTCAGCGGCACGCCCGTCCACTGCACGCAATGAACCATGCCGTGGGTGTACTGACAGCTATTGAGCTGCGCCCCGCGCCACTCCATGCCGCCATTGGCGGCGCACTCCAAGAAATAGAATCGGCTAACCGGTGGAAAGCGCCGGATGTCGTCCACGGTGAAAACGAGAGGCTTGTCCACCAGCCCGTGAATGACCAGCCGGTGATCGGCCGGGTCGACCTCGGCGACACCGCCATGATGCCGCTCGAAACACAAACCGTTCGGCGTGACGAAGCCGTGCAGGTCCTGCAACGGCGTAAAATTCACGGATGATTCCGGGGTCGCGGTCAGCCATGCGACGTTGCGACGAATCACCTCGCTCTCATACGGCGAAGGAGTGCCGTAGGGGGCTGCATCAACACCGGCCCCGAGATAACGCGACCAGTCGGGCACATTCGGTGGCTGACCGGCCGCACTATCGGCGCGGACAATTCGCCCACCGGCGGCACCAGCCGTCACACCCGCCGTCATGGCCGCCGTCAGGGCCGCGCCACCGCGCAGGAAAGCCCGCCGATTTACGTTCGATTCCATGGAAAGAGCATCGCCTGTCCCTGTTTTTCTTGGCCCGGTTTCCCCTGGGCTTGTTTTTGGTATTTCACGCGACATTGCGCCCCCCGTCGGTTGGGTCGGCATCCGGAATGTCAGCAAATCATATTCGAAATCGATATTATATCAAGATTGAATATGATTTTGCCCTTAGCGGACGGCCTGTTTCAGGTAATCCCGCAAGGATGTGCTCTGATAGGCCTCTTCGCGTACGAACTTGAACATGGCCAGGAAGTGCGGCGGCCGCAGGTAGCCGGGGATGCGCACCACCTCGGCCTCCTGGCCCGATTTGCCATCCAGGGCGGCGGGATCGTCAGGGAAGAATTGAATGGTTGGCGAAAAGCGGACGCTGTACTTGCGGGCCAAGTCGCGCTCTTCCAGCTCCTCACCGTCGAAATCGGTGACTTTGCGCGAGCCGAACATATTGAGTTGCAGGATCACAAAGTTCTCGCGCACGAAGCTGTTGATCTCCGGTTGGGCGAAGTTGACCAGGTGCGTTTCCTGGCAATAGGGACAACCCCGCTGTTCCCACATAATGGCGAACCGCTTGCCTTGGCTTGAGGCCTCTTGCAGGTCCTCGGCAAGGTCGAGGAAGCTTTCCAGGAACCATTCTTCGGAATAAAGGCCGTCATCCGTGAGCACTGCCGCGAGTGCCGGCAAACTTGCGAATGCCGCCACCGCGCCGACACATGCCATTAAGAAATCTCGCCGTGTCGCCATCACCTAGGTCCCGCGAATACCCGTTCGTCCACACCGACGTGAAGCCGGCCGTTGTTGCCGCAGCCGCCACCTGGACTCTTATATTCTCGTATTCGCATGTTATCATGCTTGTCGCGAAATGCCTAGGGAGAGGTGCTCATAAATGAACCCGATCAACGGGGAACCGCCCAAGCATGCGCCCGACCGTGCCCCGGATGCGGCCGTGCCCGGCGCCATCGCGCGCCGTGCCGGCTATGCCGCTGCCCTGTGCGTAGCCGCCGCCGGCAGCCTGATTCTGGAGATCGTCGGCGGCCGCATGTTGGCCCCCTATGTGGGCATGTCACTTTATACCTGGACCGCCATCATCGCCGTCGTTCTCACCGGCCTGTCCATCGGCCATTGGATCGGCGGCCACCTGGCGGACCGCGACGAAAGCGTTAGCCTGCGCACCCTGGTGGCATCGTTCTGGTTGGCGGGTCTAACAGCGCTGGCCAGCCTGCCGCTGCTGCGCTTGGCCTCTGGCCCCATTTTATCCGCCGGTCTCGGACCCGTGCTTTCGATTGTTGTCCTCACCGCCGTGTTGTTTCTGCTGCCGGTCCTTTTTTCCGGCATCGCTGCGCCGGTGCTCACCCGCATGGCACTTACGGAGGCGCCGCACCGGCGCGGCCGGGTGCTGGGTCAGATGTATGCTGTTGGCGCCCTGGGCAGCATCGCCGGCACGCTGGCTGCGGGATTTCTGTTCATTTCCTGGATCGGCTCCGCCGGTACGATCATCGTAGTCGCCGCGGGCTACGGCTTGACCGGCGCGCTTTTGCTGCTGCGCCGGCCAGCGCGCCGCGGCATTGCCGCCAGCGCCGGCGTCGCCGCCATCGCCGCCATGGCGATCACCGCCGCCGGCATAGGCATACGCGCCTTTGACAGCCCATGTTTTCGGGAGAGCGATTACTACTGCATTCGGGTGGTCGACTTCGCGCCGCAGACCGGCCGGGCCAGCGCTCTGCTGGTGCTCGATCACCTAGGTCACGGCATCAACGACCGGGACGATCCAACTCGACTCCATAGCTCCTATGTGGAGCTAGCCGACCGCCTGTTCGCGCAGCGGCTAAGCGGTCGCGATACCTTTGCCGCCTACTTCATTGGCGGCGGCGCCTATACGGTGCCTCGTGCCTGGCAAGCGGCGTATCCGAAGGCGGATTTGGTCGTCGCGGAAATCGACCCGGCGGTCACCCGCACCGCCACCGAGCGCCTGTGGCTGCAGCCGGCGGAGAAGATGCGAATCTTGCACAAGGACGCGCGCGTCGCCTTGCAGGCCCTGCCGGCGCAGCCGACCTTCGATCTGGTGCTCGGGGACGCCTTTCGCGATATTTCGATTCCGCAACACCTGGTTACCGCCGAGTTCGCCCGCGAGATCGCGGCCCGCATGCGGCCCGGCGGCCTCTATACCCTCAACGTGGTCGATGCCGCCGAGGCGCCGCGGTTCCTCTTCAGCATGGTACGCACGTTGCGAACGGCCTTCGCCACGGTGGAGGTCTGGGGCGACCGGGACCAACTCGCCGCCGGCGGGCACACCACCTTTCTGGTGGTGGCCAGCGACCAGCCGACAGCCAACGACCGTTTGACCTCGCCGCATGATCCGGCGCGCCGATGGCTGCGTTGGCCTGAGGACGATTTACGCGGTCGCATAGAAGCCAGCGCGGCGCCCCTATTGACCGACGACTATGCGCCGGTAGACCGGCTGATGATCCACGTACAGGAGGACAGCGGATGAGTCACGCCCGGGACTATTACCCGGCAATGCGCGCGACATGGCGCCGAACTATAAGGCGGGTGGCCATAGCGGCTAGCGTGCTTTTGCTGGCCGGCATGGCGCACGCGGGTGAACTGGCAAACTTCAACGGCGCAGTGGCCGCAGCCTATGCGCACTATCGCGGCGCGATCAGCTATCTGCGCACCGGGAACGTGGCCCTGGCGGCCTTCGAGCTGGACGACATGGCGGCCAAATGGCGCGACGTAACCGCTAACTACTCCGACGCTACCCCCGACGCCTTCGCCGATGAAACGGCGTGGGCGCCGACCCTGCGTAGCATTGGCACTCGAATAGACCAGGCCCTCGCCGCCATCGATGCCGGACAGGTTGAGGCGGCGCTGGAGGCCATTGCGCCGATCCGCGACGAGCTGGCCGATCTGCGCGAGCGCAACGGTATTACCGTCTTTTCCGACCGGGTCAACGAGGTCTCGGCGGCCATGGAGGCGTTGTGGGTGTACCGCCACGGCGAACCGGATCTTGCCTCTGCCGAGGTCACGCGCGACATCGCCGCGAAGACTGCCGTGCTCGCTTATCTGTTCGGTCGTTGCCGGGAACAAGCGCCGGCGGCGGTGCGCGAGGATGCGGCGTTCATCCGTATGATCGACGGATCGGAAGAAGGTATCAAGCGCATGTGGCGGGCCCTGGATGAACGCGACCAGAGCCTGCTGGTCAACACCCTGCGCGAGCTACGCTCGTTCGAGCAGATCCTCTTCCTACGCTTCGGCTAACCGACTAGCCAATGCGACCCAGACTGGGGAAGGCCTCCAGGATCCAATAGGCGATCTCGGACATGGACCCGGTCAGGAAGAGCACACCAGTGGCCACCAGCAAGCCGCCCATGACCTTTTCCACGTGCCCCTGCCAGCGCCGAAAGCGAGCCATGAAATTCATGAACGGCCGGGCTGCTAGAGCGGCGGCCAAAAACGGTATGCCAATACCCAGCGCATAGGCCGCCAACAGGCTGCCACCATACAAAACCGAGTCCTCGGCCCCGGCCACCATGAGAACCGCGGCCAAAACCGGGCCGACGCACGGTGTCCAGCCGAAGGCGAAGGCAAGGCCCACCAGATAGGCACCAAGCAACCCGACGGGCCGGCTGCTCACATGAAACCGGGCCTCGCGATAGAGCATACTCAAACGCAGGATGCCCAAAAAATGCAGGCCCATGACGATGATGACGACGCCCGCGATCTGGCCCAACAGGTCGAAGTTGCTGGCCACCGCTTGACCGATCGCCGAGGCGGAGATCCCCAGCACAACAAAGACCGTGGTAAAGCCCAGGACGAAGGCGAACGCCGCAGCAAAGACGCGCCGCCCAACCGCCGCACCGGCGGCACCGGCCGCCTGTTTCTCGGCCAATTGATCGAGGGTCAGGCCACCGATAAAGGCAAGATATGGCGGCACCAGGGGCAAAACGCAGGGTGAGAGGAAGGAGAGAATCCCGGCCCCGAACGCACCCGCGATGCCGATTTCCAAGCCGCCCATGATTCTCCGCCCGATCTAGTGCCGACTTACGGCATATCGCGAGTCACCCCCACCCCAACATTCCCTCCCCCCTTGTGGGGGAGGGTTAGGGTGGGGGGTATGCCACGCATTCCCAATTCCGGAGACTAAGCGCCCAAGACCTTGATCGCCGGTTTATCGTCGATGCGGATGGTCTTTTGCGCCTCGATGTAGCGGGAGACCAAGTCGTAAATTGGCGGGCCTTCGGTTCCCTCGTTGACCGAGGCCCAGCCGGCAACCACGTAGCTTTTCTCCGCTTCGATGGGCGTCCCGTCGGCGAGCAAGGTCAGATCCGAGATGCGTTGGCCGATGGGCTTGCCGATGTCGATGGTATAGCCGAGACCGCCGACCCGAACCATGTCGCCGCCCTGCTGGTAGTAGGGATCGGGATTGAAGATGTTGTCGGCTACATCCTCCAACACCTCTTTCAGGAAGGCCCCGGTGAAGTCATTGCGGTAGGCGCTGGCATAGGTAATAGCGGTCTGGTTGTAGACATCCTCCACCGTAATGTCCTGCCCAGGCAGCAAGGTGGCGCCCCAGCGGAAACCCGGCGACAGGGCGATCTGGGCATCGCGCTCCTGCACCAACGCCTGACAGATCAAGTCGTCGAAGGTGCCGTTGAAGTTGCCGCGCCGGTAGAGCAGGCTTTCGCTTTGGCCGAGCACGCGCGACAGCTCGGCGGCGTGCGGCGCGCGAATTTTCTCCACTAGCGCCGCGATCTCGGGATCGGGCGCGATGGCATCGGTGAGGATCGGAATCAGGCGATAGCGGTAGTCGGCTACGGCGCCGTCCTTGATCTCGAGATCGAGGCGCGAGAGGAATTTGCCGTGCGAGCCTGAGGCGATCAGCAAGGTCTTGTTGACCGTAACCACCGCCGGCAGGGCGTCGTGCGTATGGCCCGTCAGGATCACATCGATGCCGTTCACCCGGGCCGCCAATTTGCGGTCCACATCGAAACCGTTGTGGCTGAGCAAGACCACCAGCTCGGCGCCGTCGGCACGCGCCGCGGCGACCCGGTCTGCGATCAAAGATTCCTGAATACCGAAGGACCAGGTGGGGATCAGATAGCGCGGGTTGGCGACCGGCGTATAGGGAAACGCCTGGCCGATGACAGCGATCTTGACACCGCCGCGCTCGAAGGTCGCCGTCGCCTCGAAGACCTCTTCGTCCCATTCCGTATCGCGCACGTTCCCGGCCAGGAAGGGAAAAGCGAGCTGATCCACCAACTCCTTCACCCGGTCGGTGCCGTAGGTGAATTCCCAGTGCGCCGTCATGGCTTCGGGGCCGAGGGCGTTCATCACCTCGACCATGTCGGCCCCGGCGGTGGCCAGCGAGGTGTACGACCCTTGCCAGGTATCGCCGCCGTCGAGGAACAGCGTATTCTCCGGCCGCTCGGCGCGGATTGCCCGCACCAGCGTGGCCAAGCGGTCGAGGCCGCCCACCCGGCCATATGCCTTGGCCAGGGCGGTGAAGTCATTGCTGCTCAGGGCATAGGCCTCGGGCGTATCGGCGGGGATGGCGAAGGCATCGAGCAGCGCCTTGCCGGTGAGATGCGGCGGCAAGCCGCGTGCTTCGCCGACACCGACGTTGATCGACGGCTCACGGAAATAGATCGGCACCAACTGGGCATGCAGATCGGTCATGTGCAGCAGCGTGACCTGGCCCAGGGAATCGAATTGCAGCAGATCGTCCTGGGAAATTGTCTGCCGCGCCGCGGCGCGCGCCAAATGGCCGGGCACACCCGTCAGCGCCGCCGTGGCCGCCGTCACCTGCAGAAAGTCACGCCGGCTGAACATCAAAAGTCCTCGCGGAAGAAACCGGGGGATGCAAGCGAACGCATCCCCCCGGGCAAGTTCACAGGCTGAGTTAGTTGCGCACCGCCGGCGCCTCGACCGGCAGGCCGCGGGCCCGGTCGGCTAGATAGAGCTCCAGGTTCACGTACTCGTCGGAGCCATTGCTATAGGGCTCCGCCCGGACCTGCTTGTTGCACCCGCGGAAGCGCCGGTGCAGCGAGCCCACCCCCTGCCACTTCAGGCGGTAAGTGGGGAAACCGTTGCTCATCCCCTGGCTGAGCAGGTTGGCCCGCAGCATGTTACCGGCGTTGTCCACGTGACAACTGGAGCACGCCATGTCGAGCTGACCACGCCGCGTCTCGTAAAATTCCTTGCCCTTCGCATAGAAAGGCGCCGCCGGACCGTCGATCTTGACGTTCATCGGCTTGCCGCGCGACTGGTTGCGCACGAAGGTGGTCATTCTGAGCAGCTCCTGGCTTTCCCATTTCCACGCGGCCGCCTTCATGTTCTCGGTGCGGCAAAAGTTGATGCGCTGCTCCAGATTCATCATCTTACCCGAGGGCTCGAAGTAGACCGGATACTTGGTCCCCGCCTCCGCCATCGACTCGGCCGCATCGTTGTGACAACTGGCGCAGGCTTTACCCGCCTCGCCGTCCACCGTTTCCCACAGCTCGGCGCCGCCATCGACCCACAGCATGGCCGGGTTGACGAAATCGTCGTCCTGCATGTCACGGGTTTCCCCGGCGGCGTAGGTATAGCCGCTGCGCACCTCGCCCACTTGATAGGGGCCCCATTGCGATTGGTCGGCCGTGGTCGGTCCGGCCAACATCACGCTAAGCCCTAGTCCCAATGCCGCCGCCAAAATGCCTCGCCGCATGGCGTCGCCTCCCTTCGGATTTGTTTTCTTTCTTCGACCCTCAGTTCACCGTGATCTTGGCGCTTTTCGTGTAGACGGACCCGTCATCGTCGGTCCAGGTGAACTCGTAGGCACCGCTTTCCGTCGCCACCGTATAGAATGACATGTACGGGTTGGCCGAGATCGCGCCATGCCAATCGGCGCTGAACACCTCCTTGCCTTTGAAGGTGCACACAAACTTGTTGATGATCTGGCGCGGGATCTTCTTGCCTTCTTTGTCTTTGCGCTGACCCGATTCCATCTTATGCGAGATCAAGGTCTTGATTTGGATGACCTCGCCCTTCGCCGCCTTTGCGGGTATCTTGATGCGCGGTTTTGCTGTTGCCATTGCCCTTACTCCTTACCCGCCGCAGCCGCCGATGGTGACTTTCACCGCGGCCTGGGTCGAATAGATGCTGCCGTCGCTCATTTCCGCCAGCGCGATCACGTTCTGGGTTTTTGCCAAACGCATGCGGGTCGCCGCCGCCGCTTTTCCGGATGCCGGTGTAAAGTGGAACGACGCCACGTTCGGCACGGGATTGCCGTCCGCGAAGACGTGGACCGCCTTGACGTAATCCTTTTCGGTCATGGGGCTGTCCACCGCGACCTCGAGCTGCACCGTGTTGCCGTTCTCGGCGATCTGCGGAACATCCAGGGTGATACGCCCCTCCTGCGCCGTTTTACCGCCGAGGATTTTCTTCATCTCTGCGTCGGTCGCGGCCTTATCCGCGCGGGCAAGCCCGGGCAGCATGGTAAGGGTCACCAGAGCTACACTTCCGGCCCCCAGGGAGAAAAGGATCTCCCGGCGGTTCAACTTGGTGCTGTGTTTCGTTGTGTTCATGTTCATAACCTTTGGTCCTCGAGAGCGGCGGCACGGTGCCAACCCTTCCCTGCCCAGGGCCTAGTTGCCCTTCAGCGTCATAAGATACGCGACAACATCCTCGACCTGTTCAGCGCTCAGGATCGTCTTGCCTTGGAATTTCTTCGCCACCCGGGTAAAGCGGTCGTTGCGGTAGAAGGCCGGCATGAATGTGCCCGGATTCAATACCTTGGGATTGACGATGCGCAGCCGGATCTCGCCCTCGCTCAAGGTACTGGCGACGGCCGAGAGATCCGGCCCGACTTCGCCATGAAACGGTTGCTCCGGGATTGGCAACGAATGACAGGCAAGGCAGTTGCCCTGCTTGCGATCGACCGCCACCGCGCGCCCGCGCTCCGGGTCTCCGGGCTTGCCCGTTAGGGAATTGTCGATGCTTTGTTCGTTCGTGATCTTGTAAGCTACCAATTCTTGCGCCACCACAACCTGTGGCAACACGGCGAAGATCGCGGCACTAAGCAAGACTCGAAGTGATGGGTGCAAACGCCAAGTCACCTTTGTTTCCTCCCCCGTTTCGGGTTTTCGACGACTGTTTGTCAGTCATCTTTTTTGGTTTCAAACCTTGCGCCAAGCCATGGGTCACCCTGAAATTACCCTGCTTGACTGTAAAATCATATTCGGATTTTATAAAATATCAAGTGCGAATGTGTTTCGCGGCAGCCGAATCGGTCACGTAACAGCGTGTTCTGAAATCGCCGCAGCACCTTAGCAGTGCCAAAAGGTGGGGCCGAAAGGCGGACCTGGACATGACGGTGAAACTGACACGGCGGGCTTTCACGCGCATGGCGGGCGCCTCCGTGGGCGCCACGGCAATCGCGGCCGTTGCCGGCCCATTGCCTCTGCGCGCCGCCAAGGCGCGTGTGGTGGTCATCGGCGGCGGGCCCGGGGGCCTCACCGCGGCCCGGCGCCTGGCCGCGGAGGCGCCCGAGATCGATGTCACGCTGGTCGAGGCGGAGACGCGCTATACCACCTGCTACTTCGCCAATCATTACATTGGCGGTCTTCGATCGCTTGAGTCGATTACCCATACCTACGATCATGTGGGCGCCGACGGCCGTCTCCGCCTGATGCACGACCGGGCGTTGGATGTGGATGCGGCGCGCCACCAGGTGACGTTGCAAAGCGGCGGCACGCTAGCCTATGACCGGCTTATTGTGTCGCCCGGTATCGCCTTCCGGCTTGATGCCATCGACGGCTATGACGGTGCCACCGCACAAACCATGCCGCACGCCTGGCACGGCGGCGCGCAGATGCACCTGTTGCGGCAGCAGATCGAGGCCATGGAGGACGGCGGCCTGGTATTGATCGCGCCGCCGGCGTTGCCCTATCGCTGCCCGCCGGGCCCCTACGAACGCGCCAGCCTGGTGGCGCAATACCTGAAGCAGCACAAGCCGCGCTCGAAGGTCGTGATCCTCGACGCCAAGGACAAGTTTTCGAAGCAGAAGCTCTTTGAGGATGGCTGGCAGCGCTTCTATCCCGGCTTGATCGAATGGTTGCCCGCCGAGTTCACCGGCGGCCTGACGGCCGTCGACGCACAAACCGGCGCCGTCATGAGCGACGGAGAGACCTTCCGGCCGGCTGTCGCCAATATCATCCCACCGCAACGCGCCGGTGACATCGCGCAACGCGCCGNCTTGGCCGACGAGAGCGGTTGGTGCCCNGTCGATCCGCGTACGCTGGCCTCGCGGCTGCAGCCGGATATCCACGTGCTGGGCGATGCGATCGATGCCGGCCATTTGCCCAAAGCCGCCTTCGCCGCCAGCGAGCAAGGCAAGCTCTGCGCCGCCGCCGTGCGCGCCGCCCTAACGGGCACCGCTGCCAACCAACGTCTGCTCGGCAACACGTGCTGGAGCCTGATTGCCCGTGGCAACGCGGTGAAGGTCGGCGGCAGCTATGGTCCCGCCGAGGTCGGCTACGATGAACACGACGGCTTTATCAGCGGCGCCAATGAAAGCGATGCCGAGCGCGCGGCCACCGCCCAGGAAGCCGAGGACTGGTACATCGCGTTCAACCGGGAGCTATTCGGATGATCCGCCGCGGACGGATCGGCGCCTTCCTGGCCGGCGTGCTGATCGGCTTGATGTCGATCAATGCCTATGCCGCCGAGCTGGTTATGTTCGAGACCGAGGGGTGCCCGTGGTGCGCGGCATGGAACCGGGATGTCGGAACTATCTACACCAAGACCGAAGAAGGACAGCGCGCACCGCTGCGCCGGGTCGATGTGGATGCGCCACGGCCCGCGGATCTGCAACACATTTTGGGGATCGTCTATACGCCAACATTCGTGCTCGTCGAAGGCGGGCGTGAGGTAGGACGAATCGTCGGCTATCCGGGAGACGATCACTTCTGGGGCCTGCTCGGTGAATTACTCCGCAAGACCACGACCGGGGTTGGCTCCTAGCCGGCCCCGACCACAAGAGACCCGCATCACAAGAGAGAGGGAGGCTGAATCATGACTAGATGGAATCGGATGATCGCTCTGGCGGCGCTGGCCGCTGTTACCGTCCTACGCGGGGCAGCCGCCGAGGAGCCCGCGCTGGTCGAGTTCAAGTTCCTCAGTCCCGGCACCGCCCTGGAAATGGCCAAAGCGGCGCTGGAGAATTGCCGCAGCTCCGGCTACCAGGTCGCGGTCAGCGTGGTCGACCGCTTCGGCACGCCACAGGTCCTGCTGCGCGACCAGTTTGCCGGCCCACATACGCCGGAAACGGCTCGGCGCAAGGCCTGGACGGCGGTGAGTTTTCGCAGCGATACCGTGCAAATGGCCGAATTCAGCTCCGCCACCGAGAGTCGTACGGCCCTGCGTTTCATCGACGATGCGTTGATGGTCGGCGGCGGCGTGCCGGTCGAGGCCGCCGGCTCCATCGTCGCCGGCATCGGCGTCTCCGGCGCTCCCGGCGGCGAGGCCGACGATGTCTGCGCCCGGGCGGGAATTGCGGCGATTGCCGACAAAATTGCCTTCTAAGGCCTTGGGTTTTCGCCGCGATCCTTCGACCGGACCGTCGGTTGACAGGCAGAGCGCGGAAGCCCATCATATTCGTCGTTAGTGATATAAATACAGGCGGTTCGGCCCCGGCGGCGCAGGCGCCGCAATGGGGTAGTTTGAGCGTCTGGCGCATAGGTGCCCAGATGGGGGGCGCCCGAATGGAGCACGAGAATGATGGCAGTAGGCGACCGGCGAATCGACTCCGCCGATGAGATGAAGGCGATGATGGATAGCGCCGAGGCGGCCAGCGACTTCCTCAAGGCGTTCGCGAATGAGAATCGCCTGCTGCTTCTCTGCCTGTTGGCCGAGGGCGAGAAGTCGGTGACCGAACTGGAAAGCCTGCTGGCGCTGCGCCAGCCGACGGTATCCCAGCAATTGGCCCGTCTGCGCGCCGATCATCTGGTCAATTTCCGCCGCGACGGTAAGACCATATATTATTCTCTGGCGAGCACGGATGTGCGCCGGGTCATCGACCTGCTCTACGAGATGTTCTGCGAGCCACGCGGCGCGCAGAGCACGGCGGGCGATATGGCCAAACGTTCGGAGGCGATGGCCCAGTAGCCAACACCAAGACGTCTAACGCATGTGGGCCATGCCCACAAACGAGCCCCCCACAATCGGGCTCTCTTGCGAGTTTGATGTAGCTTCGATGGACGGGCTTCAATGGATGGTCTGCCCGTAACCACATTGGTCGCGCTGCTCGGCTTCGCCGGCGGCATTGTTTTAGGCGCCGTCGCGCGCGCCATGCAGTTTTGTACCCTGGGCGCCATTGCCGACGCTTTCCTGACCACCGACCATCGCCGTCTGCGCGCCTGGGCGTTGGCCATTGCCACCGCAACTCTGGCGACCCAGACCCTGCACATGGCTGGGGTCATCGATATCTATCAGTCGATCTACCTGGTCCCCAGCTTCGGCTGGCTCGGCGCCATCTTCGGCGGCCTTTGTTTCGGCTTCGGCATGGCCCTTGTCGGCACCTGCGCTTATGGCTCCATGGTGCGCCTCGGCGGCGGCGATCTGAAGGCGCTGGTCGATTTCCTGGTGCTCGGCATTGTCGCCTACGCCACGTTGCGCGGGCTTTCCGGGATGGGCCGGGTCTATGTCATCGAGCCGACGAACGCGNTGCTTTCCGGCATCGGCAATCAAGGCATTCCCGATGCNCTGGCTTGGCTGCTCGCCGTCGATGTCAATCTGGTCCGCGCCCTGTTGGTTGCCGCCGTGGTCGCGGCTCTGGCGCTCTATTGCTTCAAGGATCCGGCTTTTCGACGCAGCCCGCGCGATGTGGCGGGCGGCGCGATTATCGGCCTGCTGATCGCCTGCGGCTGGGTTGCCACCGGCGTGGTCGGGGCCGACCCATTCGATCCCGCGGACCTGGCATCCTTCACCTTCGTCGCCCCCGTGGGCCGGGCGCTGGTCTATGTCATGACCTTCAGCGGCGCGACCATCAATTTCGGCATCGCCTCGGTGGGCGGTGTGATCGTCGGCGCCTTTCTGGCCAGCCGGGCTCGGCGTGATTTCCGCCTGGAAGCCTTTGACGACGAAAAGGAAATGCTGCGCCATCTCGCCGGCGCGGCGATGATGGGTTTCGGCGGTGTCCTGGCCCTGGGATGCACCATCGGTCAGGGAATCACGGGCCTGTCGACCTTGTCGCTGAGCGCGCCGCTGGCGCTGAGTTCCATTTTTATCGGCGCCTATTTCGGCTTAAAGTACCTGATCGAAGGCAGCCTGCGCGGTGTCTGGCGCTCCGGCTTCGCCCGTTACTAAAAAGTCAATAGGGGCGCCATGTCCGAGAAAGCTCAAACACGCTGCGCCTGGGTCGGCGCCGATCCCCTCTATACCGCCTATCACGACGAGGAGTGGGGCGTGCCCGAATGGGACGACCGGGCGCTTTTCGAAAAGCTCATTCTCGATGGCTTTCAGGCCGGGCTCTCGTGGCTGACCATCCTCAAGAAACGCGACAATTTCCGCCGCGCCTTTCACGACTTCGATCCACAGCGCATTGCCGCCTATACACCTGATGACGTGGCGCGCCTGATGGCCGATGCGGGGATCGTGCGCAACCGGGCCAAGATCGAGGCGACCATCGGCAATGCCCGTGGCTGGCTGGANATCATGGCGACGGGCGACGGGTTCTCNGCCTTTCTATGGNACTTCGTNGACGGCCAGCCGAAGGTCAACAAGTGGCGGCGACTGTCGGATGTGCCGGCAGAAACCGCCGAGTCGAAGGCCATGTCGAAGACCTTGAAGGCGCGGGGGTTCCGCTTCGTCGGGCCGACTATCGTCTATGCCTTCATGCAGGCGGTGGGTATGGTCAACGACCACACCACGGATTGCTTTCGCCACACGCAAGTCTAGGGGGCGTCGCCATCGTGACCGGGGCAGAAAATCCCTTCAAGCCCGTTTCCGGCAACGTCATGCCGCGCTTTTCCGGCATCGCCACGTTCATGCGCTTGCCGCACGTGACCGAGCCGGCGGGTATCGACATCGGCCTGACCGGTGTGCCCTGGGACGGCGGCACCACCAACCGGGCCGGCGCCCGGCACGGCCCGCGCCAGATCCGCGATATGTCGACCCTGATGCGCAACGTGCACCACGTCAGCCGCATCAAACCCTACGATATTTGCCGCTGCGCCGATTTGGGCGATGTCCCGGTCAACCCGGTCGATCTGGCGGATAGCCTCAACCGCATCGAGCGCTTTTTCACTCGCCTGCACGACGCCGGGGTCGCCCCGCTGTCCGCCGGCGGCGATCATCTGATCTCCTTGCCGATCATGCGCGCCATCGCCCGCGA
>JGI24023J19991_10001422_pt1 | contig 18319 bp, 16 predicted proteins | sample Cruoilmetagenom1_FD_19991 | JGI IMG/M metagenome (IMG submission 19991) | reverse complement strand
CACTGTTACGCGATTGTTATATCGCCTGGCCGCGCCAGCAGGTGGAACGCTGGGTAGGTCAGTATTATGAAAAACTGCTGGCCGAAGAAATGATCCGGCAGGTCAGCGCCGAACAATTCCTGGCCTGGTTTGACCTGATGGGCATGCAACGCCACCTCAAGGCCACCGGCATTTTTGCCCGCCTGAACTATCGTGATGGCAAGGAGGGTTATTTAAAGGATATCCCGCGCACCATGGGCTATGTCAAAGGGGTCGCCGGTCGCTATCCGCAATTGGAGAAGTTCGCAACATTTATCGGCGAACTGGAGGCCGGGGGTGAACAGTATCTGGATGTGCCGCGATGAAGGCCATGATTCTCGCGGCAGGCAGGGGCGAGCGCATGCGTCCCCTGACCGACAGCACCCCCAAGCCCTTATTGAAAGTCGGCGGCAAGGCGCTGATCGAATATCACCTCGAGAATATCAAACAGGCCGGTCTCCATGATGTCGTGATCAACCACGCCTGGCTGGGGGAGCAAATCGAAACCACCCTCGGTGATGGCAGTCGCTATGGTTTGCGTATCGAGTATTCCCGTGAAGGCGAAGCACTGGAGACGGCCGGTGGCATTCAGCGGGCCTTAACCTTGTTGGGGAACGAGCCATTTATGGCCATCAACGGCGATATCTGGACCGATTATTCACTCCAATCCCTGCCCCCGGCGCCAACGGGCCTGGCCCATCTGGTGCTGGTGGATAACCCGCCCCATCATCCGACCGGGGATTTCATGTTGCAGTCGGGCACCCTGCTGCCAACGGGACCGGCTTGCCTGACCTTCAGCGGCATAGGTCTTTATCGGCCCGAGCTCTTTGCCGGACTGAAACCAGGCAAATCCCCCCTGGCGCCACTGTTACGCGAGGCCATGCATAATCGAGACATCAGCGGTGAACACCATACGGGCCAGTGGTTTGATATCGGTACCCCCGAACGTCTGCAAGAACTGGATCAGTTGTTGGCCCGGCAGACACGGCATGGGTGAGGAGATCCAGTCCAGTCAGTTTTCGGAGCAGGATTTTGTCCGTTTCAAGCAGGCCCTGACAGCAGAAACGGCCAGACTCAAACAGTATTTTGAGACAGGCCGTTTTGACAGCCGGGGCGGGGTGGCCGGGTTTGAGCTGGAGGCCTGGCTCATCGACCGCCAGTACCGACCGGTGTCAGGTAACGAAGAATTTCTACGCCTGTTTGATAGTCCGTTGGCCAGCCCCGAGTTGGCCAGTTTCAATATCGAGGTCAACAGTACTCCGCGCCCGCTGAGCGGGCATGTCTTTTCGGCCATGCACAATGAATTGTCCGAGACCTGGCAGCGCTGTCAGCAAACCGCCGCCAAACTGGATGCGCGGGTGGTGATGGCCGGTATTTTGCCGACGGTCGAGAACGAGGACCTCAATCTGGCCAATATGTCGAAAATGGAGCGCTACCGCGCCCTCAATCGTGAGGTCGTGCGCATGCGTCAGGGCAAACCCCTGGTGCTGGATATCAATGGCCATGAGCACCTCAAGCTCACCCATCGGGATGTGATGCTCGAATCGGCCGCCACCTCGTTCCAGATCCATTTACAAATGGACCCGGCCGAGTCGGTACGCCTGTTCAACGCGAGTACCGTGCTGTCGGCGCCGCTGGTGGCCCTCAGTGCCAATTCCCCCTATCTGTTTGGCAAGGACCTGTGGGATGAGACCCGCATCCCCCTGTTTGAACAGGCGGTGGCCGTGGGGGGCTTTGACGGGGCCAAATTCGGGCCCATCCGGCGGGTGTCCTTTGGCAGCGGCTATGTGCGCCACTCGCTGTTCGAGTGTTTTGAGGAAAACCTGCAACATTACCCGATCCTGTTGCCGGTGGAACTGGACAAAACACATGGCGAGTTTGCCCGTCTTCGCTTACATAACGGCACCATCTGGCGCTGGAACCGGCCTCTGGTGGGTTTTGATGCCCAGGGGCAGCCCCATTTGCGGCTGGAGCAACGGGTGGTATCCGCCGGGCCGACGGTGATCGACGAGATCGCCAATGCGGCCTTTTTTTATGGCGCTGTGGTCGAGTTGGCGGCGCAGGAACACCCCATTGAAAGCCAACTGGAATTTAACAGGGCCCGTGATAATTTCTATAACGCCGCCCGACTGGGGCTGCGCACCGTGGCATGCTGGGTCAATGACAAACAGATCCCCATCAGGGAATTGATCCTCAAGCAACTCCTGCCCATGGCCGGGCAGGGACTGAAACGCCTGGGGGTGGGCTCGGCCGATCGGGAACAATATCTCGGTATTGTTCGCGAGCGGGTGGAGTCCGCTGCCACCGGCGCCCACTGGCAACGCGCCTATGTTGCAAAACATGGCCGTGATATGACGGCGCTGACGGCGGCCTATTTTGAGCGCCAGCAAAGCGGCGCACCGGTCCATCAGTGGACGGTATAGATAGGAGATCTGGTTTTAGAACATGTTAAATATCTATAACAGTTTACCAGCAGGCTTGTTGCAGCGGGATGCGACCCGCTTGCATGAGGTCTTGCCTGGTCCCAGCCTGATCTATCTACAGGGTAAACACAGTCAGCCCCTGTTTATTTCCCTGTTGCTGCATGGCAATGAAGTGACCGGCTGGCAGGCCATGCAATCGATCCTGACGAAATACCAACAGGGTGGATTACCGCGCTCGATTTATTTATTTATCGGTAATGTCGCGGCCGCCCGGGAAGGTTGGCGTCATCTGGATGGCCAGCCCGACTATAACCGTATCTGGAAAGGCGAGGGGGATGGTCCGGAGGCCGTGATGGTGCGTCAGGTCATGGAGATCATGGTTGAACAACAACCTTTTGCCAGTCTCGACCTGCACAATAACACCGGTCGCAACCCCCATTACGGCTGTATTAATAAACTGGAGCCGGATTTTATGCATCTGGCCAGTCTGTTTAGTCGTACCGTGGTCTACTTTATCCGGCCCGATAGCGTGCTCTCCATGGCCTTTGCCGACGTATGTCCTTCTGTGACCCTCGAATGTGGTCGGCCGGGTGAGCCCCATGGTGTTGAGCATGCGGTGGAATTTATCGATGCCTGTCTGCATTTATCGGAATTTCCGGCACACAAGGTTGCTCCCCACGATATCGATTTGTTCCACACCGTGGCCGTGGTGAAGGTCCCTCCCCATTTGAGTGTCGGTATCCTGGGGGAGGTGGCGGACGTCTGCCTCCCGAATGAACTGGACCAGCTCAATTTCTGTGAACTGACACCGGGCACCGTGCTGGGCTATGTCAGTAATGAGACCGTGGGAAGCGGCTTTCTGGCCACCGATGAGTCCGGGCAGGATATCAGTGAACGCTATTTCACGGTGGATAATACCCATATTCGCACACGCACGGCGGTGATGCCCTCCATGCTGACCATGGATACGGCCATTATTAAACAGGATTGTCTGTGTTATCTGATGGAACGTCTGGAGACACCACGCTAGGGACTTGGGGTGCCGGGATAAGTTGCTATAATTAAACCTAGATTCATCAGCTGGCCGCTTAGAGATGAACTTAACATTATGAAATTAAATAACTTTATTAACTTTATCAATATGCCGCAGTTTACCTTATGGGTGAGCGCGCTACGACATGTCTAGCACGTTGCATTTAGCGTCTGGCGTCGTTACGAATTCTGGACATGGAAGTCCTAATGTCGCGAGCGCACGGACGCGCTGGAGCGACCGTTGCAATAGCGGGCTATTACGCCTCATCGCGCCTAGCCAGTCGCTAAATGCAACGCACTAGCCACGCCGTCCAACTGATGATTCCAGGTTAAAGGGACTTTCGTCAGGAATGACGAGCCTACAATAAAAATAACAGGACCATGACTCGGCAATTTTATTTTTTCATTCTGATTTTGTTTTCCCTGACGTCACAGCTTCAGGCTAAACCGTCGCTGGCGGATATTGCCGGGCTAATTGAGGCCGGGCAATACCCGCAGGCCCTGTCGCAACTGGATAGCCTGCTGGCAGAGGATAAGCATAATCCTCATTATCTGTTTAACCGCGCCCGGGCATTGGCCGGCGCAGGGCGACAGGATGAGGCGATTGCCCAGTACCTGGCCTTGATCAAGGCACACCCAAACTTGCCCGAGCCTTATAACAATCTCGCAGTTATCTATATCCGGCAAGGCAAAACGGAACAGGCGCAAGCCTTGTTCAATAAGGCGATGGCGACCCACCCGGCTTATGCCAGGGTCTATAAAAACCTCGCTGCCGTGAACACGGCCCGGGCACAGGATGCCTATGCCCGGGCCCTGCAAATGCCGGCAGCGAGTCAGGCCATGGGCCTGGAAATGGCCGATAAGCTGTCACTTCCGAAAAAGCCAACCCCTGCTGTCCAGGCGGCGCCCATTGTGATGACCGCTGCAAAACCGCCCGCTAAACCGGGCATGGTGTATCAAGCGAATAAGCATGATGCCGATAACAAAGGCATGCCCGCCGAAAAACAACCCGTTGCCGGGGTGGAGGCGAATACGGTACAGACGGTCTTGCAGAACTGGGCAAAGGCATGGTCGACAAAAAGTGTTGATCGTTATCTACACTTTTATAGTGATGATTATTCACCGGCCGGGATGTCACATGCGACCTGGGCAGCACAACGCCGGGCGCGGATTCAGCGGCCAAAGTGGATTCGTGTCACGGTACGAAATTTTGCGGTGACAGCGGCCGGGCCAGCGCGTTTACGCGTCAGGCTGGAACAGGAATATGCGGCGGATAATTACCGCGATGTGACCCGCAAAGAATTTGTTTTGCAAAAATTTGGCGGCGAATGGCGCATCATTACGGAACGAGGTCTTGGGTATATAGTACGATGAAAAAACGGATCTGGCCCAAAGGTTTATTGGCTACTGCACTGATCTTGTCAGTGTCGGTGGCCATCTATGCCGCCAATTTTCACCAGGCAGAAACCCTGGTCAGTCATCAGGCGGGACTGAACACGCCGTCACAACAACAAAGCCTGCAGAATTTATTCGTGCAACTCGACAAGCGTCTCAAGCAGGACAAGCAGGATCATGAGGCCAGCCTGTTCAAGGCTATGCTGTATTTCAATACCGGTGCCCTGCAAAAGGCGCTCGGTGAAATCGAACAGCTGACGGAGCGTGCACCGGATTTTCATCTGGCCCATCTGGTGAAGGGCGATATGCTCATGTCCCGCTATGGCCAGGTGTCCGATATCGGTGAGTCGCCCCTGTTGCAAAATATCGGCGACAAGGGACGTGAGAAATTACAGCAACTGCGGGCCGAGGCAAGGGCGCGGCTTAAAGCCATGATCGAAATAGAACTTGGCAACAAGGTGCCGATGCAGTTGCTGGGGCTGGGGTCCAGCATCGATACTGCTATCCTGGTCGAAAAGAAATATAACCGTCTGTATGTTTATGGCCGCACCTCGAAACATGAACCACCGAGGTTGATTCGTGATTATTATGTCAGCACAGGTAAAAAACCGGGTAATAAACACGTGCGTGGTGATTTACGTACACCGGAGGGGGTCTACTTTGTCACATCGTGGATTGCCGATAAAAATTTACCGGATAAATACGGTGCCGGCGCCTTTCCCGTAAACTATCCCAATGAACTGGATCGCAAGCTGGGCAAGACCGGTGATGGTATCTGGTTGCATGGTACCTACCGGGGCTTTTATAGTCGCCCACCCCTCGATAGTGAAGGCTGTGTGGTTTTACCCAACATCGATCTGAGCGGTCTGCAAAACGAGATCATTCCCGGTAAGACACCAGTGGTGATAACTGAACAAGCCAACTGGCTGGACCGGGCGGAATGGCAACGTCAGCGGGATGAGATCATGACGGCGCTTGAGCAATGGCGGCAGGACTGGGAAAGTCTGGATGCAGACAAGTATCTCAGTCATTATTCGGATGATTTCTGGAGCAAGGGGCATACCCTGGCAAGCTGGTCGGCGCGTAAACGTTATCTTGCTCGCAGCAAGACCTATCAACATATCAAGTTATCGGATATTGCCCTGTTTGCCTATCCCGTGAAGGCGCAGCAACAGCCCATGGTGGTGGCGCGTTTTCGTCAGCAGTACGAGTCGAATAATTACAATGGTGATATTCACAAACGGGTTTATTTGCGCAAGGATGCCAGGCACTGGCGTATCATGTATGAGGGTGGTTGAACTGTTGTTTTGTCTATCAGCTTGTGCCTGATTTTGACTCAGTACCTGTGATACTGGTATGCAATATCGGCAGGGTAAAATAGAATGAAGCGCCGCCGTGACGATTATTCTCTGCCCATATTTCACCACCGTGGGCGGTAATGATTTCATGACATATCGATAGTCCCAGACCTGTCCCCCCGGCCCCGGTGCGGGTTTTGCTGCTTTGTACAAATTTGTCAAAAATGGATTTCAACTCATCTTCAGGTATACCTACACCATTGTCCGTTATACTGACGGTCAGGGCGGGTATGGAATCATGCTGTGTGTGAATTTCACCCAGACCAAGCTTGATAGTAATGGTCTTGTTCGGTTGACTGAACTTGATGGCATTGGAAAGCAGGTTGCGAATCACTTGTTCGATACGAACTCGATCAAACACCAGTCTGGTCTCAAGCGGGGTCGGCCGGATTTCAATCTTGAGATGTTTATTTTGTAACATCAACTCGTGTTGGGCGATTTGTTCCTCTATGACATGGCGGATGTCGTTCTCACCGAATTCATAAGCGGTTGTGCCCGCCTCCAGCTTGGAAAGGTCAAGCAGGTCGTTCAATAACAGTAGTTGGCGTTCACCACCCTGGTGGATGTTAGTGAAATACTGGTTAACCTTTTCCTTGCTCAGCCGGTCAGACTTTTTCACACCCATTTCGGCGAAGCTCAGGATGGTATGAATTGGCGTACGCAACTCATGGGACATATTGGCCAAAAATTCTGACTTGGATTCATTGGCGCGTTCGGCTTCAATTCTGGCGCTGTTTAATTCTGTTGTACGTTCATCCACCAGGGCCTGGAGTTGTTCATGGTCACGGGCAAGCACCTCCGTGGCCTGTTTGCGGGCCGTGACATCCATCACCATGGAGGCCACACCGATGACATTCATGTTCTCATCAACAAGGGGTGTGTTATACCATTCACACCAGAGGGGCTCCCCCTGCTTATTGATGTTCTGGTTGGTGCTGTGCTGGCCACCGCGGCTGCCCAACAGGGCATGCCAGATATCATCGACATGCGGCTTAAAGTCCTCGGGAATGATCATTTCAGCGGCGTGGCGACCGATGGCCTCATTGCGACTGTAACCAAAGATTCGTTCTGCCGCCGGGTTCCACTCGATGGCCTTAAAATCTACGTCCCACTCTATGACCCCCAGTGGGGTTTGTTTCATGTGGAAGGATAAGCGTTGACGCGATTCCCTGATTTCTTCCTCGGCCAGTTTTTTTGATGTGACATTTCGAGCGATGCCTTCAACGCCGAGGGGATTACCATACTCATCGCTATAGAGATGGGCATTAGTCGAGATCCAGATCACCTGACCGTCCTGGCGTTGCAACTGTACCTCGTAATCTTCAACTGAGCCATTGCTCTCCTTGAGTGACTGTAGAAAGTTTGCGCGGCCTTTTGGTTCAACGTAAAGTTTGGCAAGTTTAAAGCCAATGAATTCTTCCTGTCGGTAACCCAATAACTTTTCCACTGATGGTGAGGCCATCACAACATGGCCGTCAATATCAGTGCGATAGAAAGTGTCGTTCAGGTTGTTAATGATGGACTTGTGTTCTTTTTCAGAGGCGCCGATACGTTCTATCATCTCCTTGCGTGCAGTGATGTCGTTTATCGTCGACGTGAAGTATTTTTCACCCTCGATAGTTATTTCTTCAACGGCCAACTCGATGGGAAAGGTCGTCCCATCCTTGTGCTTGGCCACCATTTCACGGCGGAACCCAAAGATTGTACTAACTTTACCTGTATTATGTTGGTGAATCAGGTGATCATGCTTTTCACTAATGGATTCAGGCATGAGGGTTTTGACGTTTTTTCCAAGCAGTTCATGTTCCGTGTAGCCAAACATCATTTCTGTGGCCGGGTTTACAAGTTCGATATTGCCATTTTTATCAGTGGCTATAATAGCATCAAAGGCGGATTGTAAAATAGCACTGGTTCTTTGTTGATTGTTTTGCAAGGCCTGTTCAATATTTTTTCTTTCATCGATCTCTGCGCGCAAGGATTCATTTTGCCGCTTTAACTGCAGGGTACGCTTTTGGACCAGTTGTCGCGCGGTATGGCGACTGTTAATCAGGGATGCAATCAATGTGGCAAGCAGCAGTGCCGCAATACCTGTTACCAGCAGAATGGCATTGCGCGTGGTTAGGTAAACGGCAAAGGCTTCCTGATAGTCGATTTGTGAGATAAAACCAAAACCTTTATGAGCATCCCATTTGCCTATATTTATAACCTTTACACCACGGTAGTCCCGTACTGGTTCAAGATCTGTGTGAATCTTGCCTTGCATGATACTTTTTACGATGTGAGTCAGTGGCCGCTCGGCATGTTGCTCGCCAGGCCTGTAATCCCGGGTGATATTGCCAGCGGGTTCCCTTAAAACCAGTTGGTAGGTACTGGAGGAATCCGGTGTGATAAGGCCTGCCTGCATGAGTGAGACTTCAAAACGGGAAGGGCTGAGTAACAGACCACTCTTGTTGATAAGATAGGTTTCTCCAGTCTCACCAAACCGACCAATACTCAGTATTTTTTTAAAATGTTCGGCAGGTGAAAGTCGAAACATTAAGAGCGCAATGATTTTATCTTGTCGGTCTGTGACGGGCGTGATTATAAAAATGCTGTACGGGTTAAGTTGTAGCATGTCATTTTCGTCTGTCAGGGGTACATCAGACATGGCTGGCTTGCTTATAACGGTTTCACCCGTGAAGGCTTGCAGCAAGCGCTGTGAGTCCTGTTTTAGTAAGAGGTTCTTCTGACCAAGATTGTAGTCTCGCATGGAACCGTAATTAATCTGGTTGCGGGGGATAACAAAAAAACCTTTATACCGGTGTTGTTCGATGAGGGGCTTTAGCTCAATACGCAAGCGTTCAAGTGCCGGGTTTTTCTTCAGGGATACCGGGTCAGAGCTTGCCTGGATGAGTTGAGCAATATATTCTTTGATGTTAGGTCTGTCGGCAATACTGATGGCAGTTTCAATATTCATGTTACGCCAGTAGTGCATGGTGTCATGGGTGGCTTGTTGGACCGTCTGGAATTGTTGCATGACTTCATCCCTGACTCCGTTTTTGATGATATGTAATATCCACAGTGAAGTACCAGACAGGATGCAGAATATCAGTACCCCAAACTGAACAAATGTCCTGTCATTCCAGTTAAAGGGGTAGGAAAATCGCATGTCAGATTTTGATGATGGCCGTTACTTCATTACCGCAATTGTTATATCGAAGTTCATCAAAGCTCAGCATATTGGCCATGGCGATGCCCCGGCCATTGCAATCAAAGGCCCGCTCCGGACTAAATTCCAGGTATTTTTGCCAGTCAAAACCCTTGCCCTGATCTGTAACGGTGATAGCGATGGTCTTGCCATTCTTGCCGTATCTCACACTGGCGGTCTTGTCCCTGAATTGAGCCTGTTGCAAACGATGCTCAATTTCTTCCCGCCACGTACCGTTCTTTTTTAGGTCAGATTTTTCGGCATAACCGATGTGCAGGTTGCCGTGTTCAATGGCATTGATTAGCAGTTCACTGATCCCCGGGATGACCTTGCCCGGATCGGGGCAGCTATTGGCCAACAACGTGGCCAGCTGGTCAGCTTCATTCAGGTTGCGAAGTTCAAACGTGGCGGATGCCTGTGGGGCTTCTGCGGGGTCACTCTGTTGCAGGATTTTTTCCAATTGACGGAAGCGCTGGATGTCGTCCAGTGCGGCAGTGACGATGCCGCACAGGGTTTCCTGATTATAGGGTTTGGTCAGGTAATAAAACGCACCTCCTGCCAAACCGCGCAGGATGTCTTGTCTATCTGTGCGTGCGGTTTGCATGATCACCGGCGTAAATTTCAGATCCGGGTGCTGTTTAATCTTGCCTAGCATTTCCAGACCGTCCAGCTCGGGCATCATCCAGTCGAGCAGGATGACATCATAGGCTGTCGGGTTAGCCTCCAGTTCCTGCCAGGCCTGCATGCTGTCTTGCCTGGTGGTGGCAAGACAGGCTTCATCTTCCAGATATTCAGTAATAATCTCCAGATTCTGGGCCTCATCGTCAACGATAAGGATATTTGGAAAATCAGCCTTCATTTATGCATACCTTGACCCTCAAAACCGGATAATTTGCGGCAGTATTTGTTTTATTATCAATAACTGTTATCGGTCAATGATGAATAAAGTTTAAACAGCCTGGCTGTACAAACTTCTATATTTTCAATAGTTTATCGAATACCACAGGCGGCCGATCACCTCGTGACAGGCGCGCTGCAGACTGGACATGGCATGGGCGCTGGGCAGGAAATGTAACAGGCCGAGGGGTTCCCTGGATTTGAAGCCCAGCGGGGCGGGAGTGACGGTAAAACCTTGTTGGCTGAAGGCTATTTGGGAGCGCCGCATGTGGGCGGCATGGGTCACCAGCAGAATATTATCGATCTGGTATTTTTGCAGCAGTTGCCAGCTAAAATGAGCATTTTCCCATGTATTTCGGCTTTTTTCTTCAACCCACTTAGGACGGACTCCCAGGCTGGCGGTGAGTGTNTGGGCCATGAGCTTTGCTTCAGAGACGGCTTCACCTTTGACACTGCCACCCGTGACGAGTACGGGTAGATTGGTTTGTTGGTGCAACCAGGCTCCGTAGCGCAGACGCTCCAGGGCGGCATTGGAGACCGTTTCCTTATTGAATTCAAAGCCGGGGTAGCGGCCCCCGCCAAGAATGACGATGGCCTTTGCCTGGGTATCGGCTAATATCCGTTGACTCAGGGGTGGGTCGGACTCCAGCAGGGTATAGACCAGTAGGTTGGTGGCGGGCAGGCTGGCCAATAGCAGAAGCACAAGGCCGGACAGGATCAGGTTGCGGCCCAGGCGGGCAAAGTGGCTGCCGACCAGAAACCCGCTCAGGATCATCATAAACATCAGGCCGGGTGGGGAAATCAGGGCCTCGATGCTGCGGATCACATAGTAGCTCATAACTAGCCGACCTTCTCGCCCGCTGCCTGTTTGTCGGCATGATAGGAGGAACGCACCATGGGACCACTGGCGATATGCCGGAAACCCAGCTGGCGGGCAGTTTTGGCCAGGGCATCGAACTCTTCGGGGGTGACATAACGCTGCACCGGCAGGTGATGCTGACTCGGTTGCAGGTATTGGCCCAGGGTGAGGCGCTCACAATGGTGTGCGCGCAGATCCTGCATGACCTGTTCAACCTCGGTTAGTTCTTCACCCAGGCCGAGCATCAGCCCGGATTTGGTCGGGATAGTCGGATGGGCGGCCTTAAATTGCTGGATCAATTGTAATGACCAGTGGTAATCCGCGCCGGGGCGGGCCGCTTTGTAGAGCCTAGGCACGGTCTCGAGGTTGTGATTGAAGACATCCGGCGGGGCCTGGGCCAGTTGCTCAAGCGCCTTTTCCATTCGTCCCCGGAAATCCGGCACCAGGATCTCGATTTCGGTATGGGGGCAAAGCCGCCGGGTCGCTTCGATACAGTCGGCAAAATGACCGGCGCCGCCGTCACGCAAGTCATCCCGATCCACCGAGGTGATAACCACATATTTCAGGCCCAGGGCCTGGATGGTCTGGGCCAGATGCAGGGGTTCACTGGCATCCAGCGGCTTGGGTTTGCCGTGGGCCACGTCGCAAAAGGGGCAACGGCGGGTGCAGATGTCGCCCATGATCATGAAGGTCGCCGTGCCGTGAGCAAAACATTCACCCAGGTTGGGGCAGGCCGCTTCTTCACAAACGGTGTGAAGTTGCTGTTCACGTAAAATATTTTTTATACGTATCACGTCCGGGTGGGTGGGGGACTTGGCACGGATCCAGCGCGGCTTGGGCAGCGGGGGCTGGGCCACGATCTTGACCGGAATACGCTCGGTCTTGGATTTGCCCTTGAGGGGGTTCGCTGGCCGGGGGGAATCCGGCGGTGAAGTATTGTCAGTATCAGTCATCGATGAACAGGTCTTTATCCGTTTCGGCTATGACCTGATGATAGCCCACTTGCTGTGCGATGTGTGCCAGCAGGGCATTGGCCACCATCGGCACGTCAGCGGCGATGCCGAGAGTCGCAAACTGGGTGACGGGCATATCGGGATAACCACAGGGGTTGATGCGACTGAAGGGCTCCAGGTCCATGTCGACATTGAGCGACAGGCCATGATAGCAGCAGCCTTGTTTGATACGCAGGCCGAGGGCGGCGATCTTGGCGCCATTGACATAGACACCGGGGGCGTCCTGGCGGCCTTCGGCCGGGATAGCGTAATCGGCCAGCAGGGCGATGATACTTTGTTCGATCAGGCTGACGATGGCCCGCACTCCAAGACCCAGGCGTTTCAGATCCAGCAACAAATAGGCCACCAATTGGCCGGGACCGTGATAGGTCACCTGTCCGCCCCGGTCGGTCTGGATGACCGGGATGTTTCCGGCGTTGAGGATATGGTGCGGTTTGCCATTTAAGCCCAGGGTAAAGACCGGCGGGTGTTCGACCAGCCAGATCTCATCCGGGGTGTCGCTGTTGCGCTGTTGGGTAAAGCGCTGCATGGCCTGCCACACCGGGACGTAATCACGCCTGCCGAGTTGGCGGACCTGTACGGTTTGTGGCGCCGGGGTGGTTTTCACGGGGGCAGGCATGGCGGTTTAAAGGACCATTTTGGCCAGTTTACACGCCGTCAGTTCGCGGTACAGGGCGTCCAGGTGCGACTGGCTTTGGGCCCGGATGATAACGGTAATGGCCAGATAATTTCCCTTGCCGCTTTGGCGTTGCCGGATGGCGGCTTCGCCCAGATCGGGCACGTGCTGTCTGACAATGCGGATGATCTCTGCTTCAAATTCGTCACAGTTGTCGCCCATGATCTTGATCGGAAAATCGCAGGGAAACTCAATAAGGGATTCGTCACTCATAACCTTGTCCACTTAAATGGGTTTACGCAGGTTCGCCTTGTAGGCCTGGAAAAGAGTATACATCTTTTGCCAGATCGGGCCGGGCTTGCCACCACTGACAGGCCGGTGATTGAGCGTGGTGACGGGCAGGATTTCCTTGGTGGAACTGGTGAGCCAGATTTCATCCGCCTGGCGTAAATCATTTTCACTGAGGGTGGTTTCTTCACAAGCCAGCTGATTGGCATGGGCCAGTTCCACCACCAGGTCACGGGTGATCCCGGGTAGCAGGTGGTTGTCCTTAATGGGAGTTTTGATGACACCCTTCTTGACGATAAAGACATTACTGGCGGCCCCCTCCGTGATTAGTCCATCGCGGATCAGGATGGCCTCCATGGCTTGTTCATCCATGGCCTGTTGGCGCAAGAGAATATTGGCCAGCAAGGCGATGCTCTTGATATTACAGTGTTGCCAGCGGCTATCGGGCAGGCTGACCGCCTCGATACCATTTTGAAGTAAAGCCTTATCTGCTTCGGGCAGGGGATTGGCCATGGCAAAAACCGTGGCTTGCGCGGCTTGTGGAAAGCCGTGATCGCGGGGGGCGACACCCCGGGTGAGTTGCAGGTAAACCGACTGGTCGCCTGTGCCATTTGGTTTAAGGAGTGTCGTGAGAATTTCCTGCCACTCTGCGTGATGATAAGGGTTGTTCAAGCGGATGGCATCCAGACTGTCTTGCAGGCGACGCATGTGTTCATCGAAACGGAACAGCCGACCACCATAGGCCGGGATGACTTCGTAGACACCATCGCCAAACACAAAGCCCCGATCCAGCACCGATACCTTTGCCTCTGATAAAGGCAGGTTTTCACCGTTGAGAAAGACTGTTTGCTCGGACATAGAATAGGTTAGTTAAACTCGAACGCCAGGTGAAATGGCCTGGCGCCAAGTATATCTGACAAAAACCGGCGGGTGGCTAGTCAAACATCATCAGGACGTAATCAATGGCCCTGGAAAACATGCCCCCCGAGGCAATATCCTGCATGGCGATTAATGGCCGTTTGGCGATGGTTTTTTCACCCAGTTTGATATGCAGCTGGCCATAACGTTTGCCTTTTGAAAACGGTGCGGTCATGGTTTCTTCATTCATTTTGATCTCAGTGGTGACCTTGTTTTTCATGCCGCGGGGGGTGGTGATAAACAGCGGTTCTGACAGACCCAGTGGCAGTTTATCCGTTTCGCCCTTCCATACCCGTGCCTCGGTGACGGGTTCATCTGCGCCGTGATAAAGGAAGGTTTCAAAAAAGCGGAAGCCGTAATTGATTAATTTGCGGCTGGCCCGGGCCCGGCCATTTTCAGATTTGCTGCCGGCGACAATGGAAATTAGCCGCATGGTCTTTTGCTTGGCCGAGGTGACCAGGCAATATCCCGCCGATTCCGTATGACCGGTTTTCATACCATCGACGCGATCATCGCGCCACAACAGCAGGTTGCGGTTACGTTGGGTGATGTTGTTATAGGTATATTCCTTGATGCTGTACCAGGGATAATACTTGGGAAATTCCTTGATCATGGTGCGGGCCAGGATCGACAGGTCACGCACCGTGGTGTAGTGGTTACGGCCAGGCCAGCCGGTGCTGTTGGTAAAGTTGGTGCTGACCATGCCCAGGTTGAGCGCATGTTTGTTCATCAGGGTGACAAACGAGTCTTCGCTGCCTGCGGTATGCTCGGCCAGCGCCACGGTGGCATCATTACCGGACTGTACAATCAGGCCCATCATCAGTTTTTTTACAGACACCTTCGAATTAACCTCGACAAACATGCGCGAGCCTTTCATGCGCCAGGCCTTTTCGCTGATCTTGACCTCGTCAGTGAGGCTGATACCGCCGTTCTTGATTTCATACAACACGACATAGGTCGTCATGAGCTTGGTCAGGCTCGCGGGCTCAATGCGTTTGTCGATATTTTGTTGCGCCAGAACTCGGCCACTGTGATGATCTATTAACAGGTAGGCCTTGGCATTGATCTTCGGGGGAGCCGGGACCAGTTCAACGGCGGCCCGGGCGGTAAATACGGTGAGAGTCAGAAATGCTGTCAGCAGCAGGCCTGTTATGTGTTTGTGATTCATGGTCAAAAGTTACCTGTTTAAATTGTTTTTTGATGTCTTGTTATTTATATAGACAAAAAGTTTAATTGCTAATGATACTGGGACGAGGGATACCTGATTGAGTCAGTTTATCCGCAACTTTATCCGCTTCTTCGGCGCTGGCGAGTGGTCCGATGCGGACCCGGTAAAGTTTGTGTTCTACATTATAGCCGGTACTGACTTCACCATAGTTCAGGACGCCCGCAATGCGTTTTTGCATTTGTTCCGCATTGATACGTTCCGCAAAGGCGCCTACCTGCAAGTAGAGGCGTTGTGGTGATTTTGCCTTTTTTACTCCCGCATTGGCCTGTGCAGGTTTAACAACTGGCTTGTTATTAATCGCCGCGACACGACGCCGGGGAGGGGCTTGACGAGGATCAATGTAGGTNATCTCAACCTTNCCCGTGCCATTCGCNGTGATATCGAGNTTTTTTGCCGCGGCATAGGACAAGTCGATNATGCGGTTATCATGAAACGGTCCCCGATCATTNACGCGCACGATAATGCTCTTGCCNNTGTCGGTGTTGGTGACCCGCACATAACTCGGTAAGGGTAAAGTTTTATGGGCAGCCGTCATGGCATACATNTTATAGGNNTCACCNCTNGAGGTNCGATGACCATGGAATTTACTGCCATACCANGAGGCAATACCNCGTTGCCGGAAACCNCTGGCGGTTTTCATTACATGATANCNNCGACCACGGACTACATAGGANTCCAGGTTGCCGTATTTGCTGCGTGGTTCTACGCGAGGGACGGCATCGGGAATTTTACTNGCATTGATATCATATTTGGGGGCGCGATCCTGATGCTGGGCATAGCGAGAGGAAGAGCAACCGACCAGCAACATGATCGGGATAATAAGACAAGTAACCGCTTTAAACTTTGTGCATGACATAATTTTTGCTGTGCCGACAAAAAACAATTAGCGCTGTTTGCGTATCTCCTGCGCCAGTTGATAAACGGCCATGGAGTAATGCGCACTGTGATTATAACGTGAAATCACATAAAAGTTTTGCCAACCTACCCAGTATTCCGGTTGTTTTGTCCCTGAATCCAACTCAAGCAGTGTCCCTTTGAGCTGGTTGGGATAGGTTTGTTTGAATTTAATACCGTGTTTTTTCAGATTACTGTAAGTCCAGCCGGGTTTGAGTTCCCTCCTAATGAGGCGTTTGAATTTCTTCCCCTTGGTGGTCACCGGGGCGACAACCGGTTGACCTTTTTTCCAGCCGTGGCGTTTGAAGTAATTCGCGACACTGCCGATGGCGTCGGCCGGGTTATTCCACAGGTCTCGATAGCCATCGCCGTCAAAGTCAACGGCATAGTTTCTGAAACTACTGGAAATAAACTGTGGCATCCCCATGGCACCGGCATAGGAGCCCATCTGTTTGAGGGGATCAATTTTTTCCTCGCGTGTCATGAGCAGGAATTCTTTTAATTCCCCCCTGAAAAACCGGCTGCGCGGCGGGTAGGCAAAGGCCAGGGTGGCCAGTGAATCGATGACCGGGAAGCTGCCTTTATGTCGGCCGTAGCGGGTTTCGACCCCGATAATGGCCACCATGATTTCGGCTGGTACACCGTAGCGTTGGCTGGCCTTTTTTAGCGTGATGGCATGGTCGTTCCAGAATTTGACGCCACCGTTTATCCGAGCCTGATTAAGAAATATGGTGCGGTACTTGTACCAGGGTTTGGCTTCGGCCGGACGTGCAATGGCATCGAGAATACTTTGGTGAATGCGGGCATTGTCCAGCAAGGCCTCCAATTCATCACGCTTGAATTTGTGTTGCCTGGCCATTTCTTCGATAAAGCGTTGCATGTCCTGTTTGTCAACGGTACGGGTTGATGCAATGCTCTGGTTGACCAGACCCAGAGTAAGACTGGCAAATAAGCTGTAGATATAAAATTTATTAAAAATCATCTATTCAAAATCCAGATTAACCGACAAGTTTGCGGTTGGTTTTAATCGACATCAGTATCCCAAAGCCGGCCATAATCGTGACCAGTGAGGTTCCACCGTAACTGATGAGTGGTAAAGGCACGCCCACTACGGGTAATAAACCACTCACCATGCCGATATTGACAAAAATATAAACAAAAAACGTTAAGGTCAGGCTACCTGCCAATAAACGCGTAAACGTATCCTGTGCTTGTGACGCAATCATCAGGCCCCGCGCCGTAATAAATAAATATATTACTAATAATAGTAGCACGCCGATCAAGCCGAATTCTTCACTCAGCACCGCAAAGATAAAATCCGTTGAGCGTTCGGGTAAAAAATCCAGATGGGATTGGGTGCCATTTAGCCAGCCTTTGCCATATACACCACCGGAACCGATCGCAATGGTGGATTGAATAATGTGATAGCCGGCCCCGAGGGGGTCGGTCTCCGGATTGATAAAGGTCAGCACCCGGCGTTGTTGATACTCATGCATCATGTTCCAGGCAAACGGTGCACTGGCGGCCAACATAACCAGCATGGAAATAATCAGGCGCCAGCGTATCCCGGCCAGAAACAGGGCGAAAACCCCGGATGAGGCGATGATCAGGGAGGTACCCAGATCCGGTTGTTTGGCGACCAGAAAGGTTGGGATGATTAGGAGCAAGACGCAGCCCAGCAGGCGTAACTTGCGCGGCGGCAAGGGCGAGTGACTCAGGTAATAGGCAATCATCATGGGCAAGGCAAGTTTCATGAGTTCCGATGGTTGAAAGCGGAACAGGCCGAGATTGAGCCAGCGTTGCGCGCCCTTACCAATATCACCCAGTATCAGAACAAGCACCAACATCAGGACGCCAACTGCAAATATCCAGGGTGCCCAATGTGACAAGGTGCGGGGGTGAATCTGGGCAATAGCGACCATAATAATAAAACCGAGTAGCAGGCGAAGAATTTGCCGCAACATAAGTCCACCGTCCTGACTACCAGCACTATAGATGACGATCAAGCCAATGGTGGCCAGCAGCAAGAGGGCAAACAACAGTGGGCCATCCAGGTGGATGCGTTGCAGGAATCTTCCTCCACCACTGAGCTTGTGCTCATCGCCGAAATCAAGGTTGTTTGATGGGTACAGGTTCATTGCCTTTTCCTAGTAAGTAATAGTCCATCACCTTGCGGACAATCGGGGCGGCGAC
>JGI24023J19991_10001421_pt1 | contig 18323 bp, 20 predicted proteins | sample Cruoilmetagenom1_FD_19991 | JGI IMG/M metagenome (IMG submission 19991) | reverse complement strand
ATCACAGGACTTGTCGGTGTTCTCGTAGGGCTACCCTGCCTCAGGTTGGCCGGACCCTATGTCGCTCTGGTAACCTTTGCAGTTCATATGACTCTGGTTCCTTTTCTACGAGGCCCTCTCGGGAGAGCAATTGGTTCCGGCGGATCCCAGGGAATTCTTACCATTCCCCCTATCAAGTTGTTTGGATTGGCTTTCAGCTCTGATCAATTGGTGCCGTTCTTTTATCTGACATTTTTCCTGACAATTATTTGCACCTTGGTTCTTGTCTTAATGATTAAATCCTATTGGGGCACAGCTTTTCTTGCTCTGAAAGATTCTGAAAATTTTGCTGCCAGCCTGGGGATCAGTGCTTTTAAATATAAATTGATGGTTTTTGCACTTACCTCTTTTATTACAGGGTTATTTGGGGCTCTCTATGCGCACTATGTAGGTATGTTGTCAACCAAGATGTTGAGCATGGATGTATTTACAATTCTGATGATCATGATGGTAATCGGTGGTATCGGTAAATACCCCGGTGTTGTCGTGGGGGCGGTTATCACTGTAACTCTCAGTCAGCTTCTGGCTCCTCTGGGCATGTATCGTCCTTTGATAATGGGTGCTATTGTGGTAGTTTTGGTACTGTTTCTTCGGGATGGCATAATAAGCCCGATTATACGACTTTTGTCTCCACTACAAAGAGTTGTTGTGGAAGAGGAATAACATAAAATATTTTATTAAGCGGGGAGGAGTAAAATGAGAAAAACTGGACTTTTGGCCATTATTTTTACATTTGTTATGCTGACAACTACGTCAGTTTTTGCTGCTGACACTATCAAAGTCGGGGTTCCTTTGGCAGCGACCGGAGCATATGCCGGTTCGGGTGACAATTACTGGAAGGGCATCGAGATGGCGATCAACGAGATAAATAAAGGCGGTGGCCTGCTTGGGAAACAGCTCGAAGTTATTCGTTTCGACTCCCAGGAATTTGCTCCTGAAGTTGTCATGCAGGGAGCCAATTACCTGTGCGGCAAAATGAAAGTGGCTTCGGTTCATGCCGGATGGGCTGGATGGGGGCAGGATATCCGGGCCTATGGTAAATATGATGCACCTTTTTTCTGTGATGACGGGGCAATGCCCGCAGTAGATGTTTATAAGAGTGATCCTGAGAAATATTACAATACATATTTCATCACCGATACAGGGGGAGATCAGGCGAACAGCATGTTCAATATGCTGACGGCTCTGCCCTATGAGTACCCCAATAAAAAAATTGTCATTATCAATACCGATGATGCATGGGGAATGGAAGTGGGTGATACTCTTTCAAAACAATTTAAAAAAATTGGCTGGAAAGTTGCAAAGCGTGAAACCGTCCCCTACGGTATAAATGAGTGGGGGCCGATTTTGACTAAAATCAGAAGAATCAATCCGGCCATCATCCATATCGAGATCCCCAGCTCCCAGGAGGTCATCACTTTTTTCCGTCAGTTTATTAAACAGCCAACTAACTCGATTCTCAGTTACGGCTGGTCCATTACACCCCTTGAAGTATTGACAACTCTGGGAAAAGATGCTGATGGAATTGTTGGTGAAATGCCTGCAGGTATGCCGGCACCAAAGGCCCCCAACGCTAAAGCTCAGGCCTGGGTTGACCAGTATATGAATATCTATAAGCATCCAGTTCCTGCTGGTTCCTGGATCGCCTATACCAGTGTGATGGTATGGGCCGATGCGGTTAAAGCCGTAGGTGATGAATATGATTTTAAAGCAGTTAACAAGCATCTTAAGGAGGCAGGCTACGACGGGCTACAGGGCAAGATGAAATTTGGTGAAAACAATACTCTGCATGCTCAGCCCGCTGCTCCTATCGTTCACTATCAGGTGCAGGACGGAAAACTTGTGGCGCTTTTCACCGATCCACCACTCAAACCCTATGGAGAGTATAAGTTTCAGATGCCTCGCTGGATTAAAAAATAAACTAAGAAAAAGTGAGGGCTTCAGCTTTAGTACCCCTCTACTACGAGGGGTACTAGTACATCGTATAATTTAAAGTTTCGGATATACGCTATCAGTCAACTACTCGGTCACGTTTCAATAGAAACCACTACGATCTATTTTCACATCGTCCCGGCAAGGTTTTCCGATCTTAAAAGTCCTTTTGATTTACTTGCCCAGGTCACAACTTGGTTTTATTTCGGTGCTGCACACATGGAACCAGAAGCTTATGGATAACTTCCATTTACATTGCATTATCCCGGCAGGCGTACTCTCATTTGACAAGACAAAATGGGGCGCTGCCAGGGATAAATATCTCTTCAGAGTCCAGTCTTTAGCCAAAGAATTCAGGAAGAAGCTCAAATCACTGATTTTCTCAAGTCATTGAGCTTGCCACTTGATCTAAAATGATTTTATAAAGGAGATATCCATTTTTCGGATACCACACGAAATACACATGATGTCCGGTTACAAACTGGCTGACACTTGTGAGAGACAGTATCAAAATATCTTTACCGTCATGATATCAGGAAACTGGATACCAACTTGTTCGCAACAATCACCCTTTTTGAAAAGGAAAAAACGACACTCATGAGTTCAACTATCATAAGTCTATTATCTGGTTTAGGTGGTATGTTCGGATGGGGAATATACGACTTTTTCGCAGGGGTCTATTCCAAAAAGATAGGTCCTTATAAAACTTTCTTCTGGTCGCAATTGGCAGGTTTATTTTTTGTCCTTCTACTTATTTTTGTATTTCCAATTACCCTTAACATTCCTGTCTTGACGATCATTTTACTACCAATCGCTTCCTTTTTTTATTCTGCTGGGTATTTGTTTTTCATGAAAGGTTTTGAGATTGGAAATATATCGATTGTTGCAGCAACCATGAATTTATGGGCTGTGTTTACAATGCTCATTGCTTTTATCTTTATGGACCAGCGGCTTTCTACACTGCAGTCTATGGGCGTCTTAATGATTATTTCCGGGGCTACTTTAGCCTCTTTAAATTGGAGCGATATTAGAAATAAAAGATTTCAACTTTCATCAGGTGTTAAAGAAACAGTCTTCGGAGCTTTTTTCTTTGGAGCCTTTTGGAATTTAAGCGAACTTATATCTGAAAAAATCGGGTGGCTTCAAACAACATTTTTTGTGAAAATTGGAATTATTTTATTCCTACTGATCTTTTCTTTTCTCATAAAACGAGAGATTTACTTAACGAAAGCTACCACTAAAACAAAATTAATGGTTGTATTGATGGGTATTATAGAGGCTGGCGCGGTCGCCATCGTTAATTTTGGATTAACGACTGGAGATGCAATATTGATTACACCGATTGCATCTGCTTTATCGGTAGTTACCATAACAATGGCCATTATCTTTTTGAAAGACAAGATCACTATACTTCAGGGAATTGGAATCATAACAGCTATTTTCGGCATAATTATAACTGCCTTTTAAAATTTTTTCCGATTTTTTCTATTGGCATATTCAGAACTGATACCTGCGATATCTCCAACAATTTTACATAAATAAGTCCTCTGGGATAATCTGTTATCCGATTTTCTGAACGATCTAATCTTTGACTATTTCAAACTGTCCACCGTTGAGATGTTTCCTGTTATGTTGCGAGTTGAGCTATCTTATTGAAATGATAGCNGTTTCAAGATAAATTCCCTGGCCCCTGATTTTCTCTTAAAATTTCGATCTGCAAATCACTCGTTCACTCTAAAAAGTAACTTAGAAGGAACAGTATCAACTTTAGGATTTTCCTGAATTGATGGGATTGGCATAGGCTATCTGATCCCTGGTAATTCGCCAAATATTTGTATCCCTCCGCAATAATTATATCGCAATTAGGACAATATATTGAGTAATTGAGCAAATTGAGCTTTGCAGGTTAAATGTTTTAAATACATATAAATATGGATGCATTTTAGTTCTGGAAAAACAATTCGTTGGACTTTACAAAATATATTGTTATCGTTCTATTACTAAATAGGAATACATTCTTACAGAGTGATATGATTATGAAGATCAAAAAACAGCACGTAGAACAACGAACGGCCCACTTTAAAAAGGTGTGCCAAAATAAAGGAATTAAAGTTACCCATCAACGGTTGGAAATTTTCCAAGCAATAGCCCAGACAGGTGACCACCCCGATGCAGAACAGATCTTTCGGCGTGTTCGCAAACGAATGCCGACTATATCTTTAGATACAGTATATCGGACACTCTGGTTACTTAATGATCTGGAACTAATTAATACACTTGGCACTTCACGTGGACGAACCCGTTTCGATGCTAATTTGAGTCGGCATCACCATTTTGTCTGTACACGGTGTGGTTTTACTCGGGATTTTTACAGTGATGAACTGAATAATTTGAGATTGCCTGAGTCGGCAGGTACGTTTGGGCGTATCGAGGCGACGCTCGTTGAAGTAAAAGGTATCTGCCAAAAATGCTCTATAAAAGGAAAATAGACCGCTATAAACAACTAAACAGGAGGTAGAATCATGGTCAAGAAACTCACTAATAATGCCGGTGCACCAGTTACCGACAACCAGAACACTTTAACCGCAGGGCCAAGAGGTCCATTATTGCTTCAGGATGCATGGTTTCTTGAGAAACTGGCACACTTCGATCGTGAAGTAATACCAGAGCGCCGTATGCATGCGAAAGGATCTGGGGCATATGGGACCTTTACTGTTACACATGATATCACTCATTTTACCAGTGCAAAAATCTTTTCAGAGATCGGCAAAAAAACGGAGTTATTTGTTCGTTTTTCTACGGTAGCGGGAGAACGGGGAGCAGCAGATGCTGAACGAGACATCAGAGGCTTTGCCATCAAATTTTATACAGAGGAAGGCAACTGGGATCTAGTCGGAAACAACACACCAGTTTTCTTTTTGAAAGATCCACTCAAATTTCCCGATCTCAACCATGCGGTCAAACGAGATCCAAGGACCAACATGAGGAGTGCCCGTAATAACTGGGACTACTGGACCTTGCTTCCCGAAGCCCTCCATCAGATTACTATCACGATGAGTGACAGAGGCATACCTCTTTCCTATCGGCACATGAACGGATATGGTAGCCACACCTATAGTCTTATCAACGATAATAATGAACGATTTTGGGTGAAATTCCATTTCAAGACTCAACAGGGAATCAAAAATGTAACTGACGAGCAAGCTGAATTGTTAGTTGGTAGGGATCGAGAGAGCCATCAGCGAGATTTATTGGATTCCATTGATAAGGGTGAATATCCGAGATGGAATTTAAAAATTCAGGTAATTCCAGAAAAAGATGCTGCAGACTTCCCGTTTAATCCATTTGACTTAACCAAAGTATGGCCGCATGAAGACTATCCTCTTGTAGACGTCGGGGTTTTAGAACTCGATAAAAATCCTGAAAATTATTTTTCTGAGGTAGAACAAGCAGCTTTCAATCCAACTAATATTGTACCGGGTATAGGTTTTTCTCCTGACAAGATGTTGCAGGGAAGGCTTTTCTCTTATGGAGATGCACAAAGATACCGTCTCGGGGTTAACCACCATCTCATCCCCGTTAACAAAGCAAGATGCCCGTTTCATTCTTATCACCGGGATGGAGCGATGCGAACTGATGGCAACCACGGCAGTACTCTTGGTTATGAACCGAATAGTTACGGCGAATGGCAGGAGCAGCCTGACTTCAAAGAGCCACCTCTTAGTATCGAAGGTGCTGCCGATCATTGGAATCATCGAGATGACAATGATGATTATTATACTCAACCTGGAAATCTATTCAGGATTATGAGTGCAGAACAACAAAAAGTGCTTTGTGAAAACACTGCGAGAGCCATGGGAGATGCACCCCAAGAAATAAAGCTTCGCCATATATCTAATTGCCTGAAAGCGGATAATGGATATGGCGAGGGAGTTGCGAAAGCATTGGGTATTCCAATGAACCAAGTTGTATAGGGCTGCCTTTCAAATAAGTTCCAACTATTATATTTTGAATTGCTCAATCTTAGCGAATTTCAAGAGCCGGTTTTTTTAGACCCGGCTCTTGAAATATCGATACGTCCAGGACATATTTCCTTGCTGTATTTCATTGTTTCCTGGTGACAAGCAAGGCAGTGTAGGACAGGCATAAAGCCATCATAATAATAGCCATTAAACTTGGCTGAACCTGTTTCTGCATCGATAATGGCCTCATTAACACCAATCTCAAACTGGCAAAGGGAACAACGGTAGTTGTATTCCTCTGGCGGTGGACCGAACGGTATGTCCATTTCTCTCTTCAAACCACTTCTTAACTCCATACTTATCCTGCTTAATCTGTTCTTCCTCATCAAAGATGTATCCACACTTCGGATGCCAAATCTTCCACAAGATTATCTCTCCAGCACAATACTTACACACAAAAGGATCTTTACCTGTAACATCACGATATCTTTCCTGGTATTTCTTCAGGGATACAATTTCATAAGTCCCCTTAGCTGCCTTACCTATTTTACGTATTCCTTCCTTGATGATTCCGCACCATTTACTGAAACTCTTTGTTGCCTGAAGACCGTAATAGCGGACTCGTTTGAAGCCTTTCACCAGTATATGTTGTACCATTCTGCCTATTAATGTAAAGACGGGTACAAGGAGAAAGAAAAAAAGAACCAGGCCGCAACAATTGTCCGCATTGGACATGAAAGCTGCATAACGTATTTAAAATACAACTATTATACAGATGTCAGGAAAGTAAAACATACAAAACAAGCTGCATTTTATTGTTATTGAGTACAAACTTATCAACAAAATATCATAGCTACCCTGCAAGAGGGTTTTGAAAGCTAAAAAAACACAGCAGATAGGCTGAGCCATCAATCAACAATAGCGAGAAGCTGAAAAATGTAAAAAAATAGCATCTGGGATATTTGGATTCTGCCTTATGCCAGATACTTTTCAACACCCTTTCATTGTATTGCCCGGCTGTTCTGGAGAGAAAAATTGGATTTAGCCTGATCATTGATCCAATCAACGATATCATTCATCACAATTTCTGACTGAAGGTCCCTTAACAGCATATGATAACCATTTTCATAGACGAGCATTTTTTGCCGCCCTTGAACCTTTGATGGTAATCGCTTGTAAAATTCAAAAACAGGTTTCTTGGGAATTATTTCATCTTTTTCCCCATATAACATCAATGCATTAATTTTAAAAAGTTCTGCACTTCTGTAAGCTTCATCCATCAAATTAGACAAGCCGTATAGAACATCAATTCTTGTTTCTTTAATAACCAGAGGGTCTTTGCTTAACTCCCTCAGCATTTCAATATTATCTGAAGCTGTAATCTCAAGTGATTCTCCTGTTACTTTTTCCCAGGGCAAAGTATGAGCAGCTATCCATAACAAACACCTTTGATAGAAAGGCATTTCGGAACGAACCCATACGGCAGGAGCGACAAGTATGGCACCACTTATTTCCGGATGATTTTTTTTAACCATAGTTACTATGGTGATGGCTCCACCCATACTGTCACCAAGGATATATATTGGACTATGAGGATGGATTTTTCTAACCAGTTTAATAAAAGTAGTTAAATCATTTGATAACGTTTGCCATCCACTCCATCTACTCCTTGTTCTGGTATCTCCAAATCCTCTCTGGTCATATGAATAAATAGCTAGCTTTTGATTGTTGAAGAACGATACAGAATCTTTGATAAAATTTGAATAGTCATTGAAACCATGTACTGCGATAATTACACCATCTATTTCACGAGAAGGTAACCACACTCTTAGTGGCAATTCTGTGTTGTCATATGATGTGAATATGTGCCTCGAAATACTTGGGGAAGACGATACTGGAATTGGCGATGTAACAAAATTTGGAGAACATGCTGTTAGAAAGAATATTATGACAATCTTAAAAAGAGAAAGGTTATTTTGCATTTATGGGAGAGCAGAGACAGCATTTAATATCAAAAGGATAACAACCTAAAATTGACCACCTGTAGTCACCGATTGTTGACCACCCCGAGTTCAATAAAAAGAAGGGTGAAGGCCTCATATGTTCTGTGAAGTTTGCTACCTTAGAGATAATCAAGTTTTCAATACAACCTAAGATTGCAACGCTATCAGTTCCTTATAAAGCTCAATTGTTTTCCTACATCATAAAGTGAAGAGTGAGCGTCTTCTTCATTGAATCAATTTGAAATTGATTGTTATACAGGTATATCGATCCTGAACCGCTTTTCAAACCAGCTTATTTGCAAATTTCTTAATCTTTGTCTTCACTCGTTTCGGTATTTCTGGGTGATGTTTTTTGCCAATCAAACCGGTAAATATTGTGCCAACTGTGTCAGCACCTATAGTTTTTGCTGTTATTTTGAGTTGTTTACGGGTTCCATAAACCCATCTTCCTACAGTACCAGGGGCTGCACATGAGGAAACCAGTACCGCTTTCTTTTTTGGCACATCTGCTTTTCGGTACTGGGGAGCATTCATATCCCAGGGCCAATAGGCATATACAACCAATCTTTCCATAAATCGTTTGAAGAGGGCTGTGGCTGATCCAAAGTTAGTAGGTGAGGCTAGAATATAACCATCAGCCCATTCTATCTTGTCAATCANCTCCTGCATCCCATCTTTTTGCACACACTCACCCNGCGCATCNCCAGGTCGTTGGGTGCACTCTCGGCAATTAAGGCAAAACTTGATCGGGTGTTCACGTAGATGAATAACTTCTACCGTTGCACCAGCTGTCTCAATAGCCTGTATCATAATATCAACGGTTTGATCGGTAATACCACCTGCCCGATAGGAAGCATTAATTACAAGTATCTTAGTCATAATTTCTTTTTATTTTCGAAAATATAAAAGTATTCTGAGAGCTATATTGAATTCAGTTTCCCCCATGACCAGGTANTCTTATAGTTAGGATAAATTATTGGCTCTCGTAGCAAGCCAAAATCTCACCGAAATAAAGTGTATGGTAATCCTTTTGGGGATAGATAGAGGGTTTCGAGGTCATTGTGGTTAAGGGGTACAATGTAAACAGTGATGGATATGTTTCCCTTTGATGAAGTTACATAAAATGCTGCGACGGAGCAAGAAGAAAGGTGATGTCGAGTAGACCGGTTTTTCAATGAATTGTAGAGATTATCCAGGTATGTCTACCTTGAGCACGTCTTAGTTCTGCTACCAGAATTCCATCGGACGATGATTGGTGTAACTTGCCAGGAGCCTGTCCGAGAGTGCATTTTACCCAAACTCTTCGTTATTTCCAAAAAAATAATACTCGCAGATAGCGTAGACTTCGATATCACGTATATGGCTGTGCTTATTTTTTCGGAAAACCTCGATTTTGAACAAAATGCTTATTCTCGGACAAGCTCCTAGGAAATTATAGAAATTGTCGACCACTAACATTGCCAAGAAAAAATACCCCTATAATCAATTATTGTTTTTATGCTCAGTTGTCACTTTGTTGGGTTTGGCAACGGAGATATTAGCAGATAGCCATGATATTAAGGGCGATTAAGCGAAACTGCTGTCTGCCGGGTTGGTAAAAACTTTTCATCGTTTACTTATTAGATTTAAGCAGACAATGAATTTTCAGCAGTTTTGAGCAGTTTTGATAAAGTGATATTTGAAGATTTCACCCTGTACATCTTAAACAAAAGGGATGTCAATCTTCTGAATAGTGTGCGATTAATACCAAAATGGGAGAAAACATGACGGCAGTTACAATTGGACAACAAGCACCCGATTTTAGCCTGACGAACCATATCGGGGAGTTGACTACTCTACATGAGTATCTGGGAAAGAACGTAGTTCTTGCCTTTTTCCCTTTGGCATGGACACCCGTCTGAACAAATCAAATTCCTTCCTACCAAAAACTTTTGGACAGGTTTGAAGGATTGCAGACTCAGGTACTGGGTCTTAGTGTTGACAGTATTCCATGCCTGAAGGCATGGGCGAAGAATCTAGGTGGAATTACCTACCCACTTCTCAGTGATTTTTATCCTCAAGGCAGCGTGGCTGAAATGTACGGGATATTGGGACGGAAGGGGGCAGCCAAACGTGCGATTGTCGTAATTGACAAGCAGGGCTTCATCCGTTATTTGGATGTACATACTGCTGCCGGATCACCAGATAATAGCGTACTTCTTCAGGTATTAATGGATGTCAACAATGCCACTGCCAATGGACAATCGGGATAGTATCCGTGATAATTTCGGTGATCCTATATCTATCAACCAACTGAAGCTAATAACCCAAAGAGATTTTACAGCATGTAAGTATTTTGGTATGACAAGTTTACGTCAATTTGAAGAAGGTTTATCGGGATATCATATTTTAGATAGTGCTGTCAGCCTCATAAATAAACCAAATATGGACACTGTAATTGTAGAAATTCATACAACAAAACCATTTAAAGAAGTTATTCAAGGATTGGCTAAAATATTACACGGGAGAGGGTAGAGTTTATTTAAAAACTAGAATTCGGCTGATTTAAAAATTCAAGCTCTTCTTCAGTAGATTCCCTTCCAAGGGCTTCGTTCCTGTGTGGATATCGACCAAATTTTTCAATTATTTGTTTATGCTTTATTTCCCACTCTAGATTTGACTCCATTCCATATTGGCGATATAGATCTTCCGCAACTTTATGAATTTTAATCGATTCACTGTGCATGAGAGGTAAAAACAAAAAACTTCTTTCTATGGGGTCTAAGAATTTATCTATACCAACTGAGATAGCTTCTTGTGATAGCACTAACGCCATTGGGTCGTTGATAAACGCTAGTGGTGAGTCTCTAAACATATTTCTGGAAAACTGATCTAACACTATAATTTCTGCCAGTCTCCCTTTAGCGTTTTTTCTCCAATCAAATAGCTCACAACGTACTGCTCTAGAATGGACATCTGAAAATCTATCTGATATGAGCTGATCAAATGCATCATCCTTCTTGAACCATTGCGATTGATTTATTTCCTCGAACCAGTATTTTATTATTTCTTGATACATGGGGTCATCCTATAATAAGATAATTGAGTTGCTTGATGGCTTATTTCATGGCTATTGTTCTTTCCACGATATAATTTAGAAATGTAACCACGACTTTATATTTTGGTAATATTGTCCCCCATAAAATATCAACAAGCCTCAAATCCTGTATGTATAGGTAGTTTTTTGAAATGGCAATGACATCATAACCTGCTAAAAACTTTTGATTTAAACGGATTAGTTCAAAAATTATGAGTCTAAGAGAGCCTATAATTCAACAAGTATTTACTCTACCATGCCCAAAATATTATAACCTACGTACTACCTGTAATGCTTATGGATGGGTAGAATTAGCTCCATTTTACTGGGATGATGGAGCTGATACTCTAGGTGCTACTGTCTCCGTGAGTGAAGGTGCTGTAGATTTAAAAATAGAACAACATAAATCAGATATTATAATCCATACACATTCCCGTAAAGACCTTACAGAAAGCCATTTAAATGAAATACAGTCACTTTTAAAAAGGATATTAGACATAGAGGTAAATAATTCTAAATTACATGAAATAGCAGTAACAATCGGATCGAAATACCCTTCTTTAATTGAACATGGTGCTGGTAGATTATTACATTCTCCTGCATTATGGGAAGATGCTGCAAAAACATTATTTACAACCAACTGTTCATGGGCTTTAACAAAAAAAATATCCGAAGAAATTTGCATTGCTTTTTCAACTTCTACATCACCACTAGGGAAGTATCCTTTTCCCTCTCCAGAAATTGTTGCGGAACTAAATGAATCAGAATTACGTAACCTTGTACCTATCGGTTATAGAGCACCTTATCTAATTTCACTAGCCAAAGAATTTTCAGATAATCAGGTCTTAATAAAATTAGAAGATAAATCACGATCCTTTAAAGAAGCTAAAAATATTGTTATGAACCTCAAAGGATTTGGAACTTATGCTGCTACTCATGTTCTCGTAATGGCAGGATATTATGATGAAATACCTGTTGATTCTGTAATGAAATACTATTTAAATAAAACTTATGGTGATGACCTGCCGATATCAGTATTAATAGAAAATATTTATAGTAAATGGGGAAGATACAAATGGTGGGGGATGAAACTTGATAAAATGAATCGTAGAAAAATAGGTTAGTAAATAATTATGAAGAACGAAAACAGTTGAGTCCATAGAATTTTGAAGAAATAATCCTATTTAAGAACAAGTAACAAAACCAGAAAATAAAAGAATCCAGATCCTAAAAATACATTGTCTTACCAAAACAATCATTCTAAGTTCTCTTGTAACAGTAACATTATCCATCAAAAACTTAGGAGAATATCATGGCACCAAAAACGAAATATGATTTAGATCAATTTAGGAACCTTGTGAAAAGTGGTAAGACTAGAAATGAAATTATGGCTGAAATGTCGATAAAAAATGCTCCTACGTTTAACAGCCTTAAATTGAAATTAATGGAGACTGACGGAAAATATTATGAAGTGAATAATAGTAGTAAAAAACCTGCTGCAAAGAAATTACAGAAAACTACTATTGGAAAGAATAAAACACTTACATTATCCGCTAAAATGCTTGATGACACTGGATTTCAATCTGGTGACTCGTTTAATATTAAGATTGCTAAAAATAGAATAATACTGGTGTTGATTGAAGACTAAGACAAAATCTATTGGATATATAATGATTAAGAGGTGAATTACATGAAGAAGGTTAATCTCGCTGAAAAGTTCTCTCTAGTTGATGAACACTGGGAACCGAAAATAGCCGGTGAATTAAATAATCAATATGTAAAGTTAGCCAAATTGAAAGGCGAGTTTGTCTGGCACCAACATGAGAATGAAGATGAGTTTTTCATGGTAATTAAGGGTCATCTTACAATAAAACTAAGAGATGAAGATATAGAGTTAGATGAAGGAGAGTTTTGTATTATTCCCAGAGGAGTAGAACATATGCCAGTAGCAGAAGAGGAGGTTCATGTAATGATGTTCGAGCCTGTAGGTACTCTTAATACTGGGAGTGCTGAATCTGATAGGACTGTTAGTGACCTTGAACGAATATAGTTTTAATGGCTGGTGAAATTATTGACATGATAACTGCCTTTAACTTTACTCCTTGAATTGCGATACTGATCATTAAGTAAAAAAGTCAGCAACTAAGATGAAACGCACCAGCAATAGTCTTTCCATCAGTATACATCTGGTTATAGGTTTCCATAGCAGTTTTAGAACGCTCAACAATTACCTGAACTCCACAATCCGACAAATGTAGTCTCAACGGATCACTAACCTTCATCAAACCAAACTTACCTGAACCAATAATAAGGTAATCTGGTTTCGCATTGAGTATATCGGTTACTTCATCAACAGCAACCGAATGTCCTTTTTTCCTCCACCAATCTGGAAAAACCTGTCCGTTAATGATTTTGAGGTCTGAGGTATATCGTTTTCCTGAAATTGTCATTGAGCCGAAGGAGTATTGTTCTATCATCTGTTTTTCTTCCTCTCTGCAGTAAATTTCCACCAAGGTTTTGCTTTTCCACCTTCTATAAAATCTACAACTGACAGGAATACATCTAAGACGCAAGGGTCGTGCTTCTCGCCCGTTGCGTTACAAAGATCATCATAAAGCTGGTAAGGGTCTTTACCGATCAGTTCTTGTGGTTGGTGGATACCGATTAACCGAAGATCACCGGCTATAGCCTTTCCTATATTTGGTAATTCTTCAAGCTGTGATACTGTTTTTCGGTCTGGATTTTTCATTTTTGCATTGATGATGTTGAGAATAGCATGAAGAAGAGCGTAGATTCGGCGGTGCCGCTTTTAACCAGCAATGGCTATACGTTGATAGTCATGCTATCGAAACTTTGGAAGACAACGAATTTACCGTTTTTCACCGGTAACAAAAAAGTGCTTTTCCAACTCATTTGATATCTGAATATGCCTGAACCCTGAGTTCTTCATCTGGCCTTTTACATCTTCTGGTGTGCATCGAATATGAGTCGGGGGGCCTTCAACCATATCTAGCTTTTTCCAGTCTACAACAAGAACCTTTCCACCGGTTCTTAATATTCTGAATGCTTCATCAAGAATTTGTCCAGGGTTCTCCAATTCATGGTGAAGGTGTATCGTAAAAACGAGATTTGCGATTTCATCGCCAAGAGGCACACTAGTTTCTTGGTTTTGTACTGGGTGTATTAAGGGGTAATCAGGGATTACATTTTCCTTTATCCAGCCCAGCATTGTTTCAGAGATGTCACAAGCGTAAAGGATTGACGGTTTGGCCTGTTGCAAAAAAGCAATACTGAAAAATGCAGTGCCAGCACCTATTTCAACGAATACATCTGATTGCTCCAGGCCTATTTTTTTTAGAATATGTTCAACAGGGACATCCTTTAACCTTTGAGGGTTATTTAGTTTCTTCAATTTTTTCGGATCAAATTTTTTATCAATCACAAATATACCTTATTCTTGTTTACGGTTGATAGTACTCTGGTGTGACTCGGTGGTTACGGTGAAGCCTTATACCTACTAACCCCGATTAACGGGAAAAAAGCAGAGCATCTACACCCACCAGGATGAAGGGGATAAATACCTTGGCTGTATATTTAACCACTTAATTCCAAAATACATTCCTCAATTTCTTGTTTTTTATTACAGAAATTCTGGAGTAAGGTACTAATTGTTGCAGTTGCTCAGGATTGTGGCTGGCGAAGAGGTGGTAAATTGCAACAGACATTGTTGGAGAAGATCGAAGCAGAGACCTGAATAACATGACTGCAGCAGTAGCGGTCAAACTTTTAAAAGAACTCGCCGCAATTGGAGCTTGGCCTCGATATCAACCATGAAGGCCGAGATAAGAACCGGCTCCTATCATAATCCCACCGGATGTTCGATTGAGGCCCTGTACCGCCTTTGTAGATGTAAAAAATCGCCTTGCTGAAGAGGCACATACCACAATCGTCATGAACCCCAACATGACTCCTAAGAGAGTTATTCCAGAGGCCAAAGCTATATCAGAGGCCGTGAGGCTGTTAAGATCCATAATAGTAGGCAGGAAGGCGATGTAAAAGAAGATGACTTTTGGATTGGAAGCGGAAATTAAAAAACCCTGCAATAGGCCTTGGGCTGTTGTAAAAGTGACATCACACACACCATTTTGTAGAGATGCATCGGGAGAGGCGTTCCACATCTTCCAGCCTAAATAAAGAAGATAGAAAGCGCCAATAAAGCGGATAATCATGAATAGTCCGGCCCATTGTTCTGCAATGACGGCAAGACCAAAGCATGCAAGAACCAGATAGATCACATCGCTTACAGCCATACCTAACGCCAGACTAATACACGGCTTAACCCCTGAAGCGAGCGATCTGGCTAAGAGAGCAAAAACTCCGGGTCCGGGGGTAATGGCAAAGAGATAAATAATCAACAAAAATGATATTGCACTTTCTGGCGACATGGAAATCCTTCCTTGGAAAAAATTATGTTATTTTTTCCTTTATACCCCTTCGACATTATTTACAAGTAATCATTGTGTTACCTGGCATAATTCGGTGTTACACCATCCCAATATCAGATTCATTTTTGATTGTCACCGGAAATAAGCCTCGGGTCCTGCGCGGAAATGACGGCTGATTAAACGTCATTTCAGGGTTAAACGACACCAGGAGGCTGTCCGAGAATAAGTGTTTTTTCTCAAATCGAGGTTTTACAAAAAAATAAGCACAGCCATATAAATGATATTGCGAGCATTATTTTTTTGAAAATAACGAAGGGTTGGGGGAAAATGCATTTTCGGACAGTCTCCTAGGAGGCTGTAATCTTATTTACGATAAGTAAAGGTGTACTTAAAAGTTGCCGGATCCAGCCAGTCGAGGGTTGTCGACCCTATCTGCGCATACGGATAACCGAAGGTGTTAAGTGCTGTACCATGTTGTGGAGGGTTTAGCAGGAGATCGCGCCCAACGGCAAGCTTCACCCTGTACTGATCCCAGCCGCCCCAGAAATACTTGCGATACTCTTTAGTTTTAGCATCTCCCAGTTCCAATTTTTGTTCGAGCATCATCTTGCGAACATCAGCAGGATCAACCGGTATCCAGTCATAGCCGGGCAGGTAGAACTCAGCCCAGCAGTGCTGCCATGCAGATATATCCTGTTCAGGTTTCTTCCCCAGTCGAACACCGAAAACTTCGCGGGCAGGGACTCCAGAGGCGCGACTCAAGGCAACAAAGACAGAATGAATATCCGTACATTTACCACCAGGTCTCGCCAATAGTGAACATACATCACCAGGACCACAGCCAACCGTATTGGAATCACGGTACATGTTTTCACAGGTCCAGTCGTAAATTGCCTTTGCCTTTTCCAGAATGGTTTTTTTGCCTTGCGTGATATGATCTGCCAATATCTTAACCTGGCCATCAATGGGGCCAAGACTGGTACCAGCCAAGTACATCTTATAATCGGCCGGATCCCAGGCAGCCTCCTTTTCAGGAAAGGCTCTCCTGGCAACCTCCTGGCGAACAACATGAAAGGACAGAGTCAACTTGCGGCTTACCGCTCCCTTATCCCAGCGGGCATATAGAATGGGGGTGGAATACTTTTGATCCGAGTAAACCGCCGACTCTGCAAAATCACCCATTACGCGTATATTGCTGATTACCTGGTCTCGATCAGAAAATGGGTAAGGAACCCAGAGTTGTGCTTCTTCATTTGCACCATGCCCTGAGAGATCAAAATCCATGGTAATGGTCCCACTGGCCTCGTTTCCAGCCAGTACCCCTGTCGGCAGAAGTAAAAAGGCAGTTACCATCAGCAGCAGGCCTGCCAGTAAAATTTTTCTCACCCTTCTTTCTCCTCTTACTTTGAGATATAAAGTTAACCGGGCGTCAATCGATCTTTTCCCGTGTTTTTACTGGACAACACGATATATCGAAGTTATTGATAATGCAAATAGGTAATTCCTATACTGTTTGTACCAATTATCGGCTAACCTGATTTACTTCCCGGAAACAAGCCCATGGAAATCAGAAAACTTGAAGCATTTTGTAAAGTTGTTGAACTAAAAAGCTTTACCCTTGCCGCGGAGAAGATTCTCTTGTCCCAGCCAACGGTCAGTGAACATATACGCAATCTGGAGGATGAACTGGGCCAAAAATTGATCAACCGACTGGGCAGGGAAATTGAAACAACACCGGTTGGTAAAGTGCTGTATGGGTATGCCATACAGATTATCAGGATTCGGCAGGAAGCCCTTCAGGCTGTTGAGCATTACAGCGGTAGACTGGCGGGTAAAATCATGATTGGATGCGGCACAATCCCGGGAACCTATATCCTGCCCGAACTGATCAGCCGTTTTCGCAGCCAACACCCGTCAATCAAGGCGATTCTGCGTATTACAAGCTCACAGATCATAGCCGAAAAGGTGCTGGATGGAGATCTTGAACTTGGTTTTGTCGGTGCCAGATGGAATGAAAAAAAACTGACCTGGACTGAGATGTTTTCCGATGAACTGACTCTTGCTGTTCATCCGGATCATTTTTTGGCCGGGAGTAAGGAGATTTCTTTGAAGAGTATCGCCAGGACTTCCTTTATTTTAAGGGAACCGGAGTCGGGTACCCGAAAGGTCTTTTCCAAAATACTAGAAAAAGATGGCTTGAGGGAAAACGATCTCAATGTAGTTGCGGAAATAGGCTCCACTGCTGCTGTCAAAGAGGCAGTCAAAGCAGGAATTGGCATCTCGATTCTCTCAAAACGTGCGATTCAGGAGGATGTGGATTGCGGCAGACTGACAGCTATTTCCCTGAAAGGTCATGACCTGTATCGCCCCTTCTACCTTGTCCAACGCAAAAACAGGGCGCTCTCTCCTGTATCAGCCGCGTTTCTGATCTATCTCAGTACAAATGAGAAACAGCAATGAAAATAGCCCACCTCCTGATGATTTTGTTGGCAAATTCGGCATGAGAATTTAATTTTATTGCGGGGAAAATTGGTGCTGAATTATTTCAACCTCTCTTTTTTACAGCATTACGTTTTCTGTTCCTACTCCTCTTGATGCTCCCCTGGCTGAAACCTGCACCGGGGTATATGAAGCCACTTTTGAGGGTGGCTTTTCTTTTGGGGGTATTGATGTTAGTTAAACAGCCAGAAGTTAAAGATAATGGCTCATCCGGCTAGAATGAACGAAGAAAACGTATACCTTAAGAACTATTTCTACCTCATAGGTTTGATGGCGTCGTAAAAAGTCCGATCTCCTTCGTTGCAGGTTTTTCTCAGAACCTCAACATACCATATGTATTGTTGAGGGCCTGAGAAAAACACTACGC
>JGI24023J19991_10001416_pt1 | contig 18382 bp, 14 predicted proteins | sample Cruoilmetagenom1_FD_19991 | JGI IMG/M metagenome (IMG submission 19991) | reverse complement strand
TCGTAAGGGACGGAATTAAGGATGACCTTCATTGCATTAAGACGGGCTTCGAATTTATTGTTAGAACGGATAATGATCCAGGGTGCGATATTTGTATGAGTCTTTTTTAGCATCTCATATTTTTGGTTAGTGAAGTCATCCCATCGATCCTGAGCCTGGACATCAATTTCCGAGAGTTTCCATTGCCTGAGCGGGTCGGTTTTCCTTCTGTTAAATCGCCTGGCCTGCTCGTCATAGGTTACGGAAAAATAGAGCTTAACCAGTATAGTCCCCTGCCGCACCAGATCTTTTTCAAAACCGATTACTCCCTGCATAAAATGCTTGTATTCCTCAGGAGTACAAAAGCCAAAAACCGGTTCGACAACGGCCCGGTTATACCAACTTCGATCAAAAAGAACGACCTCGCCACCTCTGGGCAATTGTGCAATATATTTCTGGAAAAACCACTGCGTTTTTTCCCTATCAGTTGGTTTACCCAATGCAACAACCCGGTAATGCTTTTCGTTCATATAACGGGTAACCCGTCGAATAGTACCGCCTTTACCAGCAGCATCTCGTCCTTCAAATAAAATTATCATCCTTCGACCCTTGCTTTCAAGGCCTTTCTGCATTCTTATTAGTTCTGCCTGGTAAGGCTTCAGGGCCTCCTCACGGTAATAGCGTCTGATAGCTTTTCTCTGAAATTTATTCAGACTTGGAGCACCTTTTTTCACCTGTTTATAATCTTTCAGTAAATCTTTCAGAATGATTTCTTTTTTCTGAAACAGGATAGTTTCCGGATTTTTCGGATTATTAATTTTTGTTTTCTTTTTGGCTGTTTCTGTTTTTGTAATTTTTTTGGGATTCGAACAAGCAGACTTAGCCTTAGTTTTTTGTTTCTTTTCGGTTTTGGCAGGGGGAGATTTCTTCTTGTCGGGATCACCTTTTTTCTCTGTCATGGCTCATCATCTCCTGTTATTCAATTATTAAAACCAAATACTACCAAATAATTGCGCCTGTTTATTCTTGCGAAAATATTTTATCTAATAAGCAATATCATTTAGAATAGCCACAATGTCAATGTCTGAAAATTTTTTTTATATCATAGAAGCGGATTCTCTTGAGAATGCACCCAGGCTTGAGTATGGGTATTTAGATCCCATAGAGAAATAAAAGGTTAAGGCAGCCGATCATAAATCCAAGGAGTGCTCCGAACAGATTAATATATTTGAACTGCTCTTCCATTATTGTCAGTAGCAGCCCCTCAAGTTTTAATAAATCAAGAGAGTTAACTTTTTTGGTTACAATCTTTCTGATATTGAGAGTCCGGACAAGGCTGGGTACTCCGGTTTCGAGCATGGCAGATGCCAGGTTCTTCAGAGATCGTGCCCCCCCTTCCCTCACCCCGACAGGAATTATATTCGCCAGTTTTCCAATCTTTTTATCCAGCAACTTTGTTATAAGGGACTCGACCATGGAATCTATGGCAGAGAGAGTCTGGTCAGATTTAATCAGAGAGATTACTTCATTTCTAAACCAGGCCTCCCCTTTTTCCATGGTTTCCTGTCCGATCAGTTCTGTCACGGCCGTTTTCGCTTTAATATCACCAGAATCGATATAGTTCTCAATATTCGATCTGATCATATTGGAAAGTGTGACAGCCACCTCTTCATCGCGTATAAGAACCAGAATTTGTCTGGTGAGTTGAGTGCAGAAATCATCAACAACATTTTCATCGTCCGTTTTAACATAGCTGACAATAGGTCTATGCAAAAAATCCAGACTGCGTTCTCTCAACCCTGTTACTAACTTGGACTGAACCTTCTCTGATTGCAACCAGGCAACAATATCGTCATTTTTTTCGTCAAGATATTCATGAATTTTCTCTTCCACCGTATCCATATTCAAAAAACCTCGGGCCATATCTGCCATCGGACCAAGTGAGTCAATAAAACTTGAGACTCCGACGCATACCCCTTTAACAATTTTTTCCCGAACGTCGGGTTCACTTACTATCGTTGTAAGTTTTTTAAGAAGTGGGGATGTCTGTTTCTCCAGGCTGTTCAGCAAAAGTTCCTGCAATGATTCGGGGAGAAGATCTGCAAGGGTTTGTTCCTCTGACAATGTTGTGTAGACCTTCTGGCAAATATAATCCTTAACCCATTGTTCCATCTCAGGGCTTATAAACATCCTGTTCATATTTTTTTCAATGAACGTGTACAGGTTTTCCCGATTAGAACCCGGCATGATATTCCCTATCTCCTTATTAAGGAATTCTTCAATACGGTTGTCAATGGCTGCAGCAAGAATTGCGGCAAATTTATCTGAATTAATAAAAGAATGTATATTTTCTTTTGCCTGATAAGTCAGGGTTCGGCAGGCAAGATCAAAATAGACGCGAAATTTGCCAGGGATAAGAGAGGGAAGAGTATTCAGATCGGATCCCATAATTTCATTAATCTTTTCTTCTATCAGAAAGAGCAGTTTCTCTTGAAAAACATCCTGCTTAAGTCCCCTGCTGATCTCTTTGCTTGTCAAGAGATGATCACCAACAACTTCTCCCATATTTTGCGCAAGTTCAAAACGTTTTGATGGGATCACACCTGGTGTCATAGGCACCCTTACTCCACCAACCCTCCATGCTTTTAAAGGTCTAAAGAGCATTTTGATTGCAACTCTATTGGTTACATAACCAATCACTGCACCAACAAGAGGCGGGGTTGCATATTTGATATAGGGAAGGAGTTCAGGTGGCAGATAAGACATGTTTTACTATCTCCGAAGGTTGGTTCACAATGATTCCAGCTCTATTTTCTATGAGTTCTTCTACACTTCTATATCCCCAGGATACGCCGACTGTTCCCATGCCCGCAGCCCTGCCTGTCTGTATGTCGACATCGCTGTCACCGACGAAAAGAGTTTTTTCGGGTCTGGATTGTAGAATCCTTGAAATAGCAAGTGCTCCTGCCGGATGCGGCTTTTTTTCGACATCATCTCTCTGGCCTAAAACTACTCTGAACATGTCTTTTGGGAAAAACTCATCAACGAACAAGCAGGTAAATTCGTGGGGTTTATTGGAGAGCACGGCTAGTTTAACTCCTTGATTCGAAAGATTGGCTAGCATAGTGCTAATCCCGTTATAAGGGCAACAATTTTTCTTCCAGTTGTCCGAGTAGATCTCCTTAAATGCTTCACTACAATCCTGAATAATAGATTTTGCTGTGTTTTCCGGAACACTTTTGGATATCAAATTATACAAGCCGTTGCCTAAAAAACCTTTATAGGACTCTTTAGAGTGAGAAGGAAAAGAGTGACTGATGAGTACTGAATTGATCGACTCTGCTATATCATCCAGGGTATCAAGAAGAGTCCCGTCCAGGTCAAATATAATTGATGTATAAGGCATGATTTAAATAAGTTGTGGAAATCATATTGGTAATAAGATGAATTTTTGGATATTTTAGGTCTAAAATTTAATTGAGCAAGTCTGTGTTGTTGAAAAAACCAGTTTTTCCTTTTATTTTTCTCTATTTTCTTTATTATCATGTAGAAAAATTTTGTAGTTTTAGTTCATAACCATTCACACTAAGGAGTGCTTATGTGGTTTGTCAGATTTTTATCATCCTCAATCGGCAAGAAATTAATAATGGCAACTACCGGGTTGTTGCTTCTCCTGTTTTTATGTACTCATGTGGCCGGCAACGCTACCATCTATATGAGTAGTGAGGTCTTTCAGGGCTATGCAGATGAACTCCACAGTCACCCGTTGATTGTTATTGTCTTCAGCACCATTTTTCTATTGATTTTTCTAGCGCATATTGGAATGGGACTTTTTCTTTTCTATCAAAACTGGCAGGTGAGCAAATCAAGATACAGTGTTACAACACGGGTTGTAAAAAATACCTTTTCTTCTGAGACTATGCCCTATACCGGGCTAATCATTCTCACTTTTCTCATTGTTCATATCTTTAGTTTTACATTTTCCTCCTCAGAGGTGCCTATATCAGTTACCGTAAAAGAGCTGCTTAGCGGTTTTTTCTACGGCTTATTCTACATTGTTTCGTTTATTGCTCTTGCCTTTCACCTGAATCACGGATTCTGGAGCATGCTGCAGACTTTTGGACTAAATCATCCTAGATATAATGATGCAATTTCCAAATTGACTTTAATTCTTCCACTGTTTTTTCTTATTCTGTTCGCTGGAATACCGCTTTATTTTATGACAGGACTAGGTGCCTCTTACTGACAGGAGTCATTTAGCCTGAACACAACCCATTTTGTCTATCAGAAACTAATCAAGTTAACCACTAACAGAAAAAAGAAACTAGCCAAGGTTTAATATGGAACTCAATTCGCGTGTACCTTCAGGCCCCCTAGCAGACAAATGGAATAATCATAAGTTTTCCAATAAACTTGTCAACCCAGCCAACAGAAGAAAATACAAGGTCATTGTTGTTGGAACAGGACTTGCCGGAGCTTCTGCCTCTGCGACTCTTGCCGAGCAGGGATATGAAGTACAGACTTTTTGTATACAGGACAGCCCTCGACGTGCTCACTCTATAGCTGCCCAGGGCGGAATTAATGCAGCCAAAAATTACCAGAATGACGGTGATTCTGTTCACCGTCTTTTTTATGACACCATAAAAGGTGGTGATTTCAGAGCAAGGGAGGCCAATGTTTATAGACTTGCTGAGGTGAGCAATGAGATTATCGATCAGTGTGTCGCTCAGGGTGTTCCCTTTGCCCGTGAATATGGCGGCACCCTTGCAAACAGGTCTTTTGGTGGAGCTCAGGTTTCTCGAACATTTTACGCCAGAGGTCAAACCGGACAACAACTGCTGCTTGGTGCCTATAGTGCTCTGTCACGACAGATCAATGCCGGCAATGTGAAAATGTTCAATCGACGGGAAATGATGGATGTCGTTCTCGTTGACGGTAAAGCAAGGGGTATCACTGTACGTGATGTTATGACAGGTAAAATTGAGAGCTATTATGCTGATGTTGTAATACTTGCCACCGGTGGATATGGTAACGCTTACTTCCTCTCTACCAATGCAATGGCCTCCAATGTGACTGCTGCCTGGCGGGCCCATAAAAAAGGTGCAGGGTTTGCCAATCCATCCTTTGTGCAGATTCATCCAACCTGTATTCCGGTACATGGGGATTATCAGTCCAAACTTACACTGATGAGTGAAAGCCTGCGTAATGATGGCCGAGTCTGGGTACCCAGGAAGGTCGGCGACAAACGTCGTCCATCCGAAATTCCTGAGGAAGACCGCGACTATTATCTTGAGAACAAATACCCCAGTTTTGGTAACCTGGTACCGAGAGATGTCGCCTCAAGAAATGCTAAAGAACAGTGTGATGAAGGCAAAGGTGTTGGAAACACAGGTCTTGCTGTTTATCTCGATTTTGCAGATGCTATAAAACGAGATGGAGAGGAAACTATCCTGAAAAAATATGGCAATCTTTTTCAGATGTACGAAAAAATCACTGACAGTAACCCGGTTGAGGAACCGATGCTTATTTATCCAGCGGTTCACTATACTATGGGTGGGCTGTGGGTAGATTATGATCTGATGACTACAATTCCGGGGCTTTTTGCCATCGGTGAGTGCAATTTCTCTGATCATGGTGCTAACCGTCTTGGAGCAAGTGCTCTTATGCAGGGATTGGCAGATGGATATTTTATTATCGCCACTTCTGTCGCCCATTACCTTGCTACAAACAGTCTTGAAAAGATTCTCGGTTCCGAAGCCCCATTCAAAGATTCAAAAAAGGAAGTGGAGGACAGGATCGATAAACTCTTACAAAACAGTGCCGATGGACCTGCCGGTAAGCTTACGGTTGATGAGGTCCATAAAGAGCTTGGCCGACTGCTGTGGGATCATTGCGGAATGGCCCGGGAAGGTGGAAGTTTAGAAAAAGCACTTAAAGAATTGCCCGAGATAAAGAAAAAATTCTGGGATAATGTTTATATTCCCGGCAATGGAAAAGATCTGAATCAGTCCCTTGAGCGTGCCGGCAGGGTAGCAGACTTTGTAGAATTTGCAGAAATAATGATTCGTGATGCTCTTGCTAGAAATGAATCGTGCGGCTGTCACTTAAGAGAAGAGAGCCAGACTGAGGAACATGAAGCAAAACGTGATGATGAAAACTACACTCACGTTTCTGTCTGGGAACATATCTCAGGTGATGAGGCTCCTAAAATGCATAAAGAAGAGCTTAAATTTGAATTTGTTACACCAAGCCAGAGAAGCTATAAATAAAAGGGTTCCTCTTTCTAGAAAACCTTCAAATTGAAATCTTAAGGTAAAAAATAATGAGCAGCATTAACCTGACACTGAAAATCTGGCGACAGCATAATAGTGATGCCCTTGGCAATCTGGAAACATATGACCTGGATAATGTTCATACAGATATGTCGTTTCTTGAAATGCTTGATATTCTCAACGAAAAACTGACCAAAGAAGGAAAAGAACCGGTTGCCTTTGACCATGACTGCCGAGAAGGAATCTGTGGCATGTGTGGTGCGGTTATAGATGGAGTTGCCCACGGCCCTGAGAAAGAAGTGACACTCTGCCAGCTGCATATGCGCAACTTTTCAAAGGGTGACACTATAGTCATTGAGCCGTTTCGCTCCCGGGCTTTTCCGGTAAAAAAGGATCTCCTGGTAGATCGTTCCGCCCTGGACAGAATTATTCAGTCCGGTGGTTATGTCTCTGTCAATACAGGTGGAACTCCAGACGGAAACTCTCTTCCAATTCCATCAAGTAACGCTGAACTGGCAATGGATGCAGCGGCATGTATTGGATGTGGCGCTTGTGTTGCCAGCTGCCCAAACGGGGCGGCAATGCTTTTTACCAGCGCCAAGATCTCTCAACTCGCCCTGCTGCCTCAGGGCCATGCAGAGAGGCAGCAGCGTGCTCTTTCCATGGTTGCCCAGATGGATGAGGAAGGGTTTGGTAACTGTACAAATGCCAAGGAATGTGAAGCTGTCTGCCCTAAAGGCATATCTATTAGAAATATAGCCCGTCTCAACAAGGAATATTTATTCGCAGCTTTAACCGAAGGTTAATCATCATTGAATAAATAACAGGTAATTACCTGCCGTTCTCCATCAAGAAGCTGTTCATTGCCCCGGTTGCAGTGAACAGCTTCTTTTGTTGTATCAGAACTGTTTCTTAAACTCTGAGGAATTCAATATTTTTTTACTCCATTGTCAACTTTCTGTTTTTTGAATTATGTCATATGATATTATTATCATAGGCGGAGGTCCCGCCGGTCTGGCGTGTGCCCGGGACGCTGCAGAAAAAGGGATGAAGGCCATTGTACTTGAACGCAAAAAATCTATTGGCAGAAAAGTCTGTGCAGGTGGGATCACCTGGAACGGACTCATTCAAAAACTTCCCGGGTATGTTGCGGAAAAAAAATTTTTTTCCCAGTATCTCTATTCTCAATTTCAACAGGCAAAGATAACTTCGAAAACTCCAATAATTGCCACCGTTAATCGAGAACTCCTTGGTCTCCATATGGCTGAGAAGGCGGTGAGCAAAGGGGCGGAAATTCGTACATCCTGCATGGTAAAGGAAATTGATAAGAATGCTGTCACCGTTTTCAATACAGGTAATGGGAAAACTGAGCGAATTAGATATACATACCTTGTCGGTGCTGACGGCTCTTCTTCAACAGTCAGGAGGTATCTTGGTATCCCGGTCTCTTTATCGGGGGTTGGAATAAATTATCAGATCCCCGGTGATTTTTCAAAAATGCAGTGGCATCTGGACGGCTCGCTCTTTGGCAACGGCTATGGCTGGGTTTTCCCCCATGGTGCTACAGTTTCAGTGGGAGCCTACGCTGATGCGAAGATAATAAAACCAGTGCTACTGAAGAACAACCTGTTGAAATGGTCGGGTCGAAACCGTTTTAATCTCTCTGGATATAAAGCTCATGCGGAGTTTATTAATTACGATTACAGGGGATACCGTTTTAATAATATATTTCTTGCAGGTGATGCCGCCGGCCTTGCTTCAGGCCTTACGGGGGAAGGAATCTATCCCGCAATTATCTCTGGAGAAGCAATTGCAGAGAATATCGTCAATCCGGATAATCCACTCGCTGAATTTTCAAGATTGATTGCTATGCATGGAAAACATAAAAGATTGGCTTCTATCACTGGAAAAAATCGTTTTATTGGAGCCATTTTATCAGAGGTGATCGTCTTTGGCCTGCGTACTGGATTAGTCAGATTCGATAAGATGGAAATGGCAAATTGATAATGATAAGAGGAAGGTTGGAATGAAGAAGAAAAGAAATATGTGGGTTCTTAACGGGGCATTTGTGATAATTTCTGTGGCTATAGTTGCTTTTTTGCTTAATGCGCCTGAAGAAACTACTTCAGCCCTGCCAAAAGATGACAATCATATAAAACTATTCGATATCAAGGGAAAAAAAGAGGCGGAAAAATTTTGTGGGGATTGCCACGATATTGGAAAAGAAGCTCCCCTGCCCGAAGGTCACCCCCCAAAATACCGATGCCTTTTCTGCCATAAACGAAAGTAACACAAAACATATAATTGTAAATGTACCAGCTTATCTGCTTTTATTTACGATTTCAGCCACACCTCTTGAAAGCCCTTTTTTACCTGCAATGCGATCAAGTTGTTCTCTCATAAGTGCCTGTCTTCTTTTATCATAACGTTTCCAGTTTATCAAAGGGGTTACAAGACGCGCTGCAATCTGCGGATTAAGAGTGTTCAGATTGATCACCATATCTCCTAAAAATGAATACCCCTCCCCACTGTTATCGTGAAAACAAACATGATTTGCACTGCAAAATGCTCCTATCAACGAACGAACCTTATTGGGGTTTTCCATCGAAAATAGACGGTTATTGGTCAGGTGTTTCACATTCTTAAGGGTATCCGGCAGAAAAGATGTGGCTTGCAGGGCAAACCATTTATCCATAACGAGAGTATCGCTTTGCCATCTGTCATAAAAATCTTCAAACAGTTCGGTTCGTATCGAATTTTCAAGGTTGACTACACATCGTAAAGCGGCGACCGTGTCTGTCATATTGGTTGCCTGTCTATATTGATCGACGCAAAGTTTCAGAATATCAGAAGGGAGAGGATCAAGAGACATAAGGTAGGAAAGAGCAGTGTTTTTCAAGCTTCTCTTGCCTATCTCTTTAGATGTTGCCTGATAGTCGCCACTGGTTGTATTGTTATGATAGAGATTGGAAAATTCACTTTGATACCGGTTAACCAGTTCCCGTTTCACAGCCTGTCTGCTGTCATGAAGTGCATTTGGATCAACCGTTGCCATTTCCAGCGCAAGGGTCGTTTCCGCAGGCAACTGCAAGGCTAAAGCCAGAAGTGATGGATCATCAACCGGAGTGGTCAGACTGTGGCCAACACCGTTAAAATATAATTCATTATACGCTGGTTTGACTCCCTGGCAGATCATCTCAGCAATGTCAAGTATTGTCGATGCTGCAAGTTGGGTTGCAGCATCCCAGTGATTAAATTTATTTGAATCATGCTTCATCAAAAAAGCAAGTTCTTCCGGACTATGAAAAGGCTCGACTTTGACAGGTGCTGAAAAGTCTCTCAGGAAGGATACTACAGGTTGTTCATGAATGTCTGGAAAGGTAAAAGTCTGCTTTTTTTTCTTGAATTGTAATACTTTTGTGGTGCCAGGTTCATCAGTAATAAGATTTTTCCCGTCGCTGCCCATAAGGCCAATAGCAACAGGCAGATGAAAGGCCTCTTTTTCCTTTTGTCCTGGTGTTGGCGGGCAATGCTGGCTTATCGTCAATTGATATTGATGAAGAGTTGAGTTCCACTCCCCTTCGACCTGAAGCACTGGTGTCCCTGACTGGCTATACCAGTTTTTAAATTGATCAAGATTCTCACCTGAAGAATCACTCATAGCAGCCACAAAGTCATCACATGTCGCAGCCTCGCCATCGTGTCTTTCAAAATAGAGATCCATCCCTTTACGAAATGTATCTGCTCCCAAAATGGTATGCATCATACGAATGACTTCGGCACCCTTGTTATAGACGGTAACCGTATAAAAATTATTTATTTCCTGGTAAGACTCCGGTCGCACAGGATGAGCCATAGGTCCGCTATCCTCACGAAATTGAAAATTTTTAAGGATACGAACATTCTGGATTCGCTGGACGGTTCTTGAGTTCATGTCAGAGGAAAACTCCTGATCCCGGAATACAGTGAGCCCCTCCTTCAAGCTGAGCTGAAACCAGTCTCGACAAGTCACTCTGTTACCGGTCCAGTTATGGAAATATTCATGTGCAATAACACCTTCGATGCCGATATAATCTTCATCCGTTGCAGTCTCAGGTGTGGAGAGCACATACTTTGAATTGAAAATGTTCAAACCTTTATTTTCCATTGCACCCATATTAAAATCGTCCACAGCTACGATCATATAGGTATCCAGGTCATATTCGAGACCAAAAACATCCTCATCCCATTTCATCGCTTTTTTTAAAGAAAGCATGGCGTGACCGCATTTTTGTCGATTCCTCTCCTCCACATAGATTTTCAGAGCAATATTTTTGCCTGACCTGGTAATAAATTCGTCTTCAAGGCTGACAAGTCTGCCTGCAACGAGGGCAAACAGATAGCATGGTTTAGGAAAAGGATCCTGCCATATAACATAATGTCTATTTGATTCCAGTTCTCCTCGTTCAATACAGTTGCCGTTTGAGAGCATCACCGGACAGTTCTCCTTGTCACCTTCTATTCTGACAGTAAACTTTGCCAGAATATCCGGCCGGTCAAGATAATAGGTGATTTTTCTGAAACCTTCGGCTTCACACTGTGTGCAGTAATTCCCACTTGATCGGTATAATCCTTCAAGGGAAGTATTTCGGGACGGGTCAATTTCAGTGATGATTTCGAGGGTGAAGGTTGAGGGAGGATTATTAATTGTGAGAGTTTTATCGTCTGCACTGTATTTGTCTGGGGCGACCGGTTGGCCATCCATCTTGACGGAAATAAGGTTAAGTTTTTCACCTGATAGAATTAGAGGTGCATCCCTTGGCGTTCCAAGATCATTTTTGTAAAAGATGCATTTTGTAATAACTCTCGTCTTTTCATCAAAAAGTTGAAAGAGAAGTTCTACGCTCTCAATGAAATAATATGGAGCAGAGTAATCTTTTCGAAAAGTGGTAGTTGGTTTTTCCTTAGCCATATCTGATCTTTCCTCCGTATCAGGGGGGGGCTTCCCTGACTTATCTTACTGGTTGACTCTCAGATGAATTTAATTATATTTATGAANCAGGACAGACACTAACTATTTTTACTCACAAAACAACAGGGAAAGGTACTAACCCCGATGAACGGGGTAAATACCATGTCTATGTTCCTAACATTTTCATTTAAATTATGACTATCTACGTTAAATAAATAAACAAGTAAAATAGGAGTAAGGTACTAAATGATCACAATTAATGAGCATTATCTTAAGCTGCAGGCATCATATCTTTTTTCTGACATTGCCGGGCGGGTAGCAGCTTTTCAGAAAAAGAACCCGGATAAGGACATTATCAAGCTGGGAATCGGCGATGTAACAAAGGGACTCACCCGATCATCTATTGAAGCTTTCCATAAAGCTGTTGACGAAATGGCAGAAGATACAACTTTTCGAGGATATGGGCCGGAGCAGGGTTATGGTTTTTTAAGAGAAGCTATTGCTCAGACTGATTTTCAGAGCCGTGGAGCGGATATTTCGGCTGATGAAATATTTGTCAGTGATGGGGCAAAATGTGATACAGGGAATATCCAGGAGATTTTCACCAGGGATATTAAAATTGCAATTCCTGACCCTGTCTACCCTGTCTATCTTGATACAAATGTTATGGCCGGACGAACCGGAGAATTTGCCGATGGCAGATATAAAGGACTTGTTTATTTAGACAGTACGAAGGAAAATAATTTTGTTCCGTCGCTTCCCTCAGAAAATGTTGACCTGATTTATCTCTGTTTTCCAAATAATCCAACAGGATCTACAATTACCAGAGAAGAATTAAAAACATGGGTTGATTATGCCAGAGACAACAAAGCTCTGATACTTTTTGACGCTGCCTATGAAGCATTTATACGTGATGAATCCCTACCAAAATCGATCTATGAGATTGAAGGAGCAAAAGAGGTAGCAATTGAATTCAGGAGTTTTTCAAAGAGCGCAGGTTTTACCGGAACCAGGTGCGCATATAGTGTAGTGCCAAAAGAGTGCACAGCCTTCGACTCTAAAGGGAATAAACAGTTGATTCATGGACTCTGGAACAGACGGCACTGCACAAAATTTAACGGTGTCTCATACCCTGTTCAACGTGCTGCCGAGGCAACCTACAGTGAGGCTGGGAAATTCCAGACCAAAGCACTGACTGACTACTATATGAAAAATGCGGGTCTTGTATGTAAAACCATAGCAAAGCTTGGGTATGATTATGTCGGAGGAAAAAATTCACCCTATATCTGGATTGATGGGGGGATGGATTCCTGGGAGTTTTTTGATATGCTGCTTAATAAAACCGGTGTTGTCTGTACTCCCGGCGCAGGATTTGGTAAATGCGGCAACGGTTATATTCGTATCTCCGCCTTCAACAGCTATGAAAATGTAGAGATCGCAATGGCAAGGGTGACGGAGGCTCTGTCATAGAAAGTGATTTTTTCTGTACTGGTAATTCTCTTATGAGAGAATTACCGGTTTAAAATGGATTTTTTCCTTAATTCCCTCCATCTCTTTAACCTTTCTCCCACCACGCTGTTGCATCCAGTCAATAACCCCATCAACCAGTCTCTCAGGAGCTGAGGCACCGGCGGTAATGCCTACCTTTTTTATGTCCCTGATCCATTCAGGCTGAATATCATCTTTATCATCTATAAGATGAGTTCTGATGTTGCATTTCAAGCCGACTTCTTTGAGCCTGTTGGAATTTGAGCTGTTTTTTGAACCTACCACAAGAAGAAGATCCGAATTTTCTGCAAGCTGTTTAACGGCATTCTGCCGATTTTGCGTAGCAAAACAGATGTTGGATCTTGACCCTTTTATTTCTGGGAACCTCTTTTTTAAGGTAGTAAGAATGCCAAGCACATCGTTTTTGCAGAGGGTCGTCTGGGTAACATAAGCAACCTTATTTCTATCAGCGACCTCTATTTCCCCCGCCTCAGTTTCATCTGCCACTATGTGTACGCGTCCAGAAACCCTTCCTGCAGTCCCCTCTACTTCCGGGTGATTATGATGACCAATAATAATTATGTCGTAATCAAGCGAAAAATATTTTTCGACCATTCTGTGGACACTGCTCACCAGTGGACATGTAGCATCAACTGTTCTAAATCCTAATTCCGATGCATACTTTTCCACCTCTGTTGCGACACCATGAGCACTGAATATACAAACTTCTCCCCTCCTGATATCATTCAGATGTTCAACAAAAATCGCTCCGGCCTGCTCAAGTTCCAGAATAACATGTTTATTATGGACAATTTCATGGAGAACATAGACAGGCTTGCCATGCTTTTCAAGACAGAGTCTAACTGTTTCTATCGCTCGTTCAACCCCAGCACAAAAACCTCGTGGAGAGGCAAGTAGAATATCAAATGGTCTGTTCATCTGCAAAAAAAAATCAGGGAGTTGGGATTATAAGTACAGAGATCTTTGACAGTCTGCTTACTCGGCGTGCACTAGATCCCATAACTCCTATACCACGGACCTTTCGGGTCGATTTGCCCATGACAACCATGTCCACTCCTTCTTCTTCGGCAACACGAAGAATCTCTTCACTTGGTCTACCGGCAACAACCATGACTTCGTTAATGAAAGAAGCTAATTTTTCATTACTATCAAATTCTTCTTCGTAAAACTTTTTTAACCGACTTTTCATTTTGTCCAGTATACCCTTCATACTGTTTCTTTCCATTTCTTCGGAAACACTGTCATCAAGATAGGTCGAGATCACCGACCTGGCTGTATCACTTATAGGCTCAACAACATGCAGCATTATGATTTTTGCCTTATAATGTTTGGCCATATCCACTGCAAACCTGAAGATAGGTCGTGTTTCACTGCCCATATCGGTAGCGTATAGGATTTTTGTTACCTGCGGAGCGTTTTTCATAGTTCATCCTCCCCTTACATTTAATTTTAGTCTCGATAAAATAGTGATGAAACCATGATGGCGTCGTAAAAAGTCTGATCTCCAGCGTTGTAGGTTTTTGACAGGCACTTGGCATACCACATGTATAGCCAAGTACCTGTCAAAAACCTACGCCTTGTATATCAAACTTCTCGAAGTCTAACCTTATCGGACTTAGCCATCTGTAACTTCCGATAAGCGTAGACTTCGAGTGACCTTTTTACGGGTTTGTCAAAACATAATCATTGTGAAAAAAAACACAAAAGGCCAGAATTTCCGCCGGAAAGTTCGGCAGAGATACTAGCCTTTGTTTTATCCAAGCTGATTTCCTATAATCAATACCCCTGCATTTTATCAATGAACTCAGGCAGAAAGAGAGATACCTGCGGGATATAAGTGATAATTACAAGAAATACCAGGAGAACGCAGAGCCAAGGCAGGGCAGATCGGATTGCCCACATCATGCTGTGCCCCGTCACTCCAGAGATAACAAAAAGATTCAAGCCAACTGGTGGAGTAAGCATTCCAATTTCCATATTCACAACCATTATAATGCCTAAGTGAATAGGGTCAATTCCAAGCTGAACAGCAATGGGAAAGAGAATTGGTGCCATAATCAGCAGGATGGCAGAAGGTTCCATAAAGTTTCCGGCGGCCAGTAGCAGCAGGTTTACAACTATCAGGAACATCCAGGGAGACAATCCCCAGCTTACAATCATCTCAGCAATATGATGAGGAATACGTTCAGTAGTCAGAACATGGGCAAAAAGCATTGCATTGGCAATGATAAACAGCAACATGATACTGACTTTGGACGCATCAAGGACAACCTTGTTAACCTCTTTATCGGTAAAACATTTAGGTAGAGCAATGGCCATCTGGAGCACATTACGAATGATCATTGAGGCACCGGACTCGCCCTCTTTTCGCCATGGCTGATCCCTCATTGGGCCAATGTCCCTATACCCCCACACTGCAACAAAAAATGCATAAACAGCAGAAACAGCGGCTGCTTCAGTGGGACTTGCGATGCCACCATAAATTGAACCCAGAACAATGAAGATCAGCATCAGACCACCGGTTGCACTTGCCCCCGAGGCGACGATCTCCCCAAATCCGGACCATGGTTGACTTGGTATCTTCTTTACACGGGCTACAATATATATGACCACCATGAGCATAAATCCCATCATCAGACCGGGTATAAATCCGGCCATAAACATACGGGCTGCTGAGACTTCTGTTGCGGCCGCATAAACCAGCATGACAATTGACGGCGGTATGAGAATACCTAACGTCCCGGCATTAGCAATAATTCCTGCGGCAATGTTCTCAGGATATCCTGCTTTGACCATACCGACGATTACAATTGAGCCAATGGCTGCAACTGTTGCAGGTGATGAACCGGATACTGCTGCAAAAATCATACAGGCGATAACTGAAGCCATGGCAATCCCGCCTCGGATATGCCCGACCAGTGAAAGAGCAAATCGGATAATACGCCTGGCGACACCGCCTGTTGAGAGAAATGTAGAAGAGAGAATAAAGAATGGGATTGCCAGCAAAGTATAGTGCTCTGATAAAGCTTCAAAAAGTTTCAGCGCAATAGAAGCCAGTGAATCACTGGAAAAAAGAAGTATGGTTGTAATACTGGAAAGGCCCAGCGCAAGCGCAATAGGCATACCAATCATCATGCAGCCAAAGAGAAGTACGAATAATGCAACCGTGGTCATGAGACTGCCTCCTCTTTAGTGATTTCTTCAGCAAGTTCCATGCTTTCTTTTGCTTCATCGGCATGTTTAAAACTATCAGCATCTCCAGTAATAACAGACCAGAGTATTATTAGTAAACGAATATTGAGAAAAGTAAAGCCGACCAGCAGCATGCCGTGGGCAAGCCATGTAGGAATTGGCAAATCCTCAAGTTCTATGCCAATGAGCTTCATTTTTTTAAGATAGATCCAGCTTCCATAGAGGATAAGGCAGCAATAAACGATGGCTAGAATTGCCGCTGCTGCTGTTAATATACGTCTTCCATTTCTGGCAAAGAGTTTAACAAAAGAATCCATACCAATATGAGAGCCAACTTTCAGTCCGTATGAGGCTCCAAAAAGAACAAACCACCCGGACATATGCAGGGTGAGTTCCTGTGACCACATAAAACCGGTGTTAAATCCAAAACGCATGACGACATCTACAAATACAAGCAGTGTTGTCGATACCAGCAAGATGCAGATAACTGCCTCTTCGGTACGATTTAAGATGCGCATAAACATAATTTACCCCTTACAGACTAAAAAATAGTAGATTCCCCCCATATCAGGAGGAATCTACCTGTGCGGGTTTTACATATTAGACTTGTAAGCTGCGTCGACCATATCTTTGCCGATCTCTTTTTCGAATTCCTCCCAAACCGGTTTCATAGCCTCTACCCACTGGCTACGTTCTGCATCGGAAAGCTCAATCAGCTTAGAACGCTTGGAGTCAATAATTTTCTGTCGGTCATCAAGAGCCTTTTTAGCTGCAATTCCATTACCGAAAATAATTGCCTCGTCCAGGGCTTTTTTAACTTCAGCCTGCAGATCCTTATCAAGGCTCATCCAGAATTCTTTTGAAGTAACGACCATATAGTCGAGAACTCCGTGATTGGACTCTGTGATATAGGGCTGGACTTCAAAGAACTTCTTGGAATAGATGTTTGACCAGGTGTTCTCCTGACCGTCAATCGCTTTAGTCTGCAGAAGTGTGAAAACTTCAGAGAATGGCTTCTTCAGGGGAGTTGCCCCAACTGCTTTAAACTGAGCGGCGAGTACGTCTGAAGACATGATGCGGAATTTCAACCCTTTTGCATCGGCAGGAACCTTCAACGGCTTACTGGATGAAAGCTGCTTCATACCGTTATGAAGATATCCTAAGCCAACCAGCCCTTTTTTCTGCAGGGAGGCCAGGAGCTCGTGACCCTTGTCACTGCTCTGGAATTTTTCAGCAACCGTCATATCCTTAAAGAGAAATGGAAGGTCAAAAATCTGCAGTTTTTTGGTATAACGGGAAAACTTGGAAAGTGCAGGTGCCGCCATCTGAACATCACCGAGAAGCATTGCTTCAAGAACCTTATTGTCACCAAAAAGCTGGGAGTTAGGGAAAACTTCAACCTGTACCTTTCCAGCCAGACGTTCAGCAACCAGGTCTTTAAATTTGTTGGCCATCTGTCCCTTTGGCGTGTTTTCAGCAACAACATGGGAAAACTTGATGGTAACGGGAGCCGCGAGAGCAGAGCCTGTAACCAGCATAGTAGAAAGTGCAGCCGTGGCCACAAGAGTTGTAATCTTACTTAACATACGTTCCTCCTAAAAATTAGTGTTAACTTCTTTGCGTTGAACTGACAACAGCAATAAAAAATATATGCATCAGTTGTGTTAAGAGCATCCGCCCTTGAACATATTTCATGTTGCAAAGATGGATCCAATTAGAGGGGAAAAAAGAAAGGGTGATAAATCAAGGGGTAAACTAAAACAAAAGAACATTTTTCTGTAAAAATAGGCGGAAACCCACCACTTTTATTTTATTAATGGGTGAAAGTCAGACAATAACTATTTATAATCACTCTTGTCAAGGCCATGCTTTCTCATCTTGTCGTAAAGAGTCTTTCGGGGAATAGCCAGGGTCGTCATCACTTCTTTAATACTGCCATTTGCTCCCGCCAATGCCTGTTCAATAAGGCTTCTCTCAAAGCATTCAACCTGCTGTGGCAGGGATTGGAGTTTCTCTTTATCCTGTCCGGACAAAAGTTTCTCTAAAGAATAGTCAAACTGATGGCCAAGAAGCACATAACGCTCTGCAAGATTTCGCAATTCACGCACATTTCCAGGCCATGAGTATGAAAGCAGAGTCTGCATCTGTGAACCGCCCGGGGTTGGTACCTCCTGCTGATACCTGTGGCCGGCTACAAGAAGAAAATGATGAAACAGCAGGGCTATGTCGTCTTTTCTCTCACGTAAAGGGGGGACTTCCAGACACACTACGTTAAGTCTATAGTAAAGATCTTCACGAAACTCCCCTTTCTCGGCTGCTGAGAGCAGATCAACTTTAGAGGCGGCAACAACGCGCAAATCCAGAGGAATGAGTTCGTTGGAACCAAGCCTTTCCAGGGATCTCTCCTGCAGGACACGAAGGAGATTGATCTGCACTCGGATCGGCATGGATTCAATCTCATCTAGAAGAAGAGTACCGC
>JGI24023J19991_10001415_pt1 | contig 18385 bp, 14 predicted proteins | sample Cruoilmetagenom1_FD_19991 | JGI IMG/M metagenome (IMG submission 19991) | reverse complement strand
TTCCCAATGCTCGGGAATTGCAGAAAAACCTCTGATATCATAGTAAGCAGGGCGACCGATGCGCCAATCGTCGCCGGTGGCGCGCCACGTCAACACGCCATTTTCCAGCGCCGCGCCGCTTATCGCGGCAGGAGGGCGGCAATCATGGCTATAACGGTTGCTGTGGCACTCATCATGCGATTCCGTCCACCACTGCCGATTGGTGGATAAATCGTTGCGCGCTTCCAAATCCCAGACAAAACGGTATCCTTCACGGCTAAAAACTGCCATTTCCAGTAAACCATCGCCGTCGATATCGCCGATGGCAGGGACACTGTAAACCCAGCCGCCGGTGAATTTTGGGAAACCATCAATCTCTCTACCGCGATAATCGAACGCATGGATCAGATACCCTCCGGATCCGACCAGAACTTCGGAATAACCGTCGCCATTGAGATCGGCCAGCGCGGGCGTACTCAACAACTGATAATCATCAATCGGTCGGGGATAGCCACTAATATAACGCCCCCGCCTGGCATTCCACATTTGAATGCGGTGATCGAACGCTAAATTCTGGCCGCTGATGACCAGATTGACCACGCCGGCCAGATCCAGGCCACCTTTGACGATTTCAAGCCCGTCCTGCGGATGAATTTCCCCGACCACGGGATATTCAAACATGTTCATGACCCAACTGGTCAGCAAACCTTCTCCATCGACCCGGCTTTGCAAGATGCGTATGATGCTGCCATCGCCATCGATGATATGCACATTAACGCTGGTGCCCGAGGCTACCACTTCATCGTTGCCATCGCCGTCGAAATCCGCCACTGCCACCGCATGGCTTGGGCCGATATAAGGTAGAATGTCAGGCAAGGCGGCAGGAATTGCCGTCGGCCAGCCGGGCATGGGCGTACCATCGTGGCGCAAGGCATGAATATAAATCTGACCACCACTCACCTGCGACAACACATTCACCAGTAAGCCGCGAAACCGATCGGCAAGCTTATCCGGCCGGGAACGCCGGGCGTCATAATAAATCGAATTGGAAGCGGACACGATCTCAAGTATGCCATCACCATCAAGATCGGCCACAGCCGGAGTCGTGATAATTTCGCCATGGAAGTTTTCTTTCCCGGCGTTCCGCTCAAACAACCGCGCTGGAAAACCCGGGCGCAAGGTGCCATCGCGACCATTGAATACATAAATATGGCCATCAATGGCGCCGGCGATGATTTCTTTCTGACCATCGGCGTCAATATCCGCAATGACGGGCGCACCGAAAAATCCTTTTTTGGGATGGGCCGTACGTGTCCGTTGCCCAGGCGCGGACAGATCCGGATCAACCGATGCGCTCCACTTCAATTCGCCGGTGCGGCTCAATACGTAAACGCTGCCATTGCCGCTAAGGCCTACGATATCAGGATACAAATCGTTATCGACATCGGCGATGGCAGGCGTGCGCCAACCCAATGTCGATGGCGTTACGGCCCCTGAAGCAAACGCAGGCGCGCCCGGGTGCATATGATCCACCGGCGGAAGCGTCCACGGGTTCCCATCATTAAACTCCATATAAGGGCTGCCATTGTGCCGATAAACGAACAGATCTCCGCTGCTGTTGGCATCGATGACTTCAAGCAAACCATCGCCATCGAGATCATAGAATACCGGCGAAGTCGAACCTCCGGTATCGGCAAACAACGGCCATCCTTCATGCAGCGTCGGATCATGGTAGACGAAAAATACACGTCGGTCTTCACCCTCATTCCCAGCCTCATCCACAACCGTCACACGCACAGTGATGGCGTACTGATTGGGCGTTTTAGGAGCTATGCCTTCGATAGCTCCCGGCAAGGCATGACCGACCTGTTTCGCATTCAGCACGCCCAGAATCTGAGCACGATCAGCGGCGCAATCGCCCCGTGCGATGGAATTCCAGGATTGCGGTTCAATGCCTTGTCCCCATTCGAGGCGGTATTGACACGATTCAGCTCTGCGCGCCGCGACATAACCCCGAATATCCACCGATGCGAAACGCACCGGATCCAACAGCGCCCACCATCCCGGAGCGTGCAACAATGCTTCCGGCGGAATCGATTGAGGCGCAATCCGATCCAGCGCTTTTCCTGCATTCACACGCCCATAGCCGAAATGCTCATCCCAACCCGGCAAGGCGCGATCAGGCTGGCCCAGTCCTAGTGTATCCTCAGCCACTACGTCATCGGCTGTCATGGTCAGGATCTGTTTTATTTCATTGGGGGATAAAGGTGCACCGATATCGACTGCCTTCTCCATACCGCGCGAGAATAACAAAGCCATGACACCAGCTGCTCGGGCACTGGCTTTACTGCCCGACTGCCCTGCCATACAAAACAGATTTTTGGCGCCATATTGGGTAGAGTTGGAATGGCGGAAATAGGTACGCACCGGCGGCACCTGCGCTGGCAGATTCAGTGCCTGCAACAAGCGTTCTGGCCAGGGGAAATCCAGTCCGTAAATATCTGGAACACAGCCATTGATATACATGGCTTCAGGGTAATTGGTCGGGTAATTGTGGCTAAAGGTATTCAAATCGCTTGATGTATAGGCCAGAATGACACCCAAAGCATGGGCATAAGCCGTTGCTTGCCGGGCTGTTTTGGTATTTTGTAATCCGTCGATGGCGCAGATCTGGACACGAGCGCCGTTATCGGCGCTATAAACGACCCCTTGGGCGAACTGGTCGCCAGGCATGACAAAACCATCCCACACCCGGGTCACCATGATCGGGCAAGCGGGGCAAATNCCGGCCTCTCCCTGTGCGTTGTGGGTTTGTGCCGCCGCGTTGCGCGCTCGATCTGTACCATGCTCAAACGCAGAAGCGGTGCTNATTGCATCTTCGGGATCGTTGTCGTCATCGAGGAAATCCCAGCCGGCGATGTCATCAATATAGCCATTGCCATCATCGTCCAGCCCATCGGAAAAAGCCCGGATCAAATCCTGCCCATCGAGCATGCCATTGCCATTACCATCGGAAACGCGGGGTTCGTCCTTGTAATCGTCTACATTGAAAGCGCCATCGCCATTGCAATCATAGCTCTGGCATCCGTGCGGTATGGGCAATTCGCCCCGATTAAGCCAGATTTTGCTGCGCACATCTTCATTACTCCAGACGATTCCCGTATCGGTTACGGCGATAATCACTGACGCCGCGCCCAGGGTACGCTTCCATGCCAAATCAGCGGAAACACCCGAGACCTGTGGATGACCGCTATGATCGATCGCGGTTTGCCGACTGTCGGCTGGCGCAAATCCGAACAATTGGTATTGTTGTTCAAGCAAACGGCAAGGCTCAACCAACCCGCCATCTTCATCATCGGGTTCGGCGCAATCAAATAAAGGATCGTTGGGCGTGCCAATGCGAGGATCCGGTTCATCATAGGTTGGAAATCGAGATTTGGGTTCTTGCGCCAACGGAAAACAACACCATAGTAGAACCGCTGTCATCCAAAAGCATCTCAGCCCCTTACTTCCCTGTTTATTCAAAATCGCCTCGATTTTCTTAAGGAACCTCTGAACAAGTCTGGACGAAGCTCAGGTGTGATTCCCCATGTTCAGATTCTCGGGTTAAATCGCGCGGGTTAGCAGGGCTATGGCGAAGATTGTCAACAATGAAGCCGGGCATAAGAAACACAAGAACCGGGTTCATGACTTGTTCAGAGGCTCCCTAACGTTGTGGTAATTCAACCGCTTGCATAAGATAGCATACACAGTCCTGCTGAATTACCGTTTCATCTAGTGTCAGCATAGATGGCATGCAGGCACGCTTCAAAAATATTTGGGCTTCATGCACAGCAAAATACTGATCTGTAATATCCTGGCCATCCAGATCGACCGCCATCAGAGGACAGATCTTAGCATCAGAACGACATCTGCCGAATAGCGTCCCCGGCTCAAGAGGTCGAAAATTGAAAAATTCCAGTTGAGGATCCAGCAACAGATCTGCCCGATGATCCGTAAAACTGAAAGATACGTGATCTCTCACATGCACAATGGTGCTCGTCTGATAAATATCGACTTCACTATGGCGCAGTGGATAATCCGGCATTTCCGCCATATGCAAACAGGCATCAATAAATTCAAAGGCATGTTCGGCGCCGGCTTCCTGCCCGGTTTTCCCGCATTCAAGTGTCGTTGCAGGGCAAAGGGATGCAAATGCCATGGACTGGACGCCTTTCGGGCGGGTAAAGTAGACTACGGTGCGCCCGAAAAGGCGGGCAAGCTGGAGAAAAGTATCATCGAGCCGATTGATACAGGCATAATGCGGATTGTGTCCCGTATTGTTATGCACATCGATGCTGGCAAAAATCTGGCGGCGAGCCATCGCATCCACCACTTGCGCCATGAGAAATGCTTCCTCACTGTCCTGCGCCTCCCCACCGGGTGGCCAGATACGGTTAAAATCCGGCTGCCCGTCGAGATGACGCATACCAAAGCGCGCAGCCTGCACATTGGCGAAAAAAACGCTCATCGCGCGCGGCAGTGTCTGATCCTGATATTTACGCAATACCTTCTGGATGGCGTACAGACTCGAATCTTCATTGCCGTGCAGCAACACCGAAACAAACAAAGTCGACGACTTGCGCCCCGGAAGGTGGATGAGTGATGGCGCCGGCAATATGCGGTACAGTTCGCGCGGGCTGGTTTCAAGCAAGCCCGGCGGAATAGAATACAATTCTTGTAAATCCATGTTCATACTTCCCAAAGATGGACAGGGGTATCCGTCATTTGATGATCCTTGTAAGCCCCAAGCATTCGTCGAAGATCCACACCGTATTTGTGGCAATATTTCCTCTGCCATACACTTCCATTTTGCTTCACCGCGACCCGCTGCTCAATGATGCCAAGCCAGCGATCAATTTCAACGCCATCAAGTTTCAAAGCGTACAAACCTTCGCGCGCCTTGGGAATGAGTATTTCAGCGATCAGACGATCAACCGCATACGCCTTCCCATCCAGCCACAAGCATCGGGCATTGAAACTCGCCCGCGCCGACTTGTAAAAATTATCTTTCGCCTGGCTGAATGATATCTCCGGCTTTTCCGCACGACCTTCCTTTACTATGGCATGGCACAGACCAAAATAAAAAGCCGCATTGGCGATGCTGTCTGTCAGGGTCGGACCCGAGGGCAGAATCCTCTGTTCTATCCTGATGTGAGATCGACCAAAAGCATCAAAACCGATAATCGGTCGAATCCAACGCCATATGGTTCCATTATGCAACCTGAGATGTTTCAACGATTCGAGCGGATCATCACTGAGTACGGGCAAAAGTGGTGGAAAATGCGCCACATTTTCATCGAAGCATTCCGTGATGCTCTGCCTGAGAAATCCACTGCCAAAACTGCATCGTCTGACAGGACCTCTCGAAGCCCCGGCGAATCCTCCCGATTCCACCGATTGCTCAAATATGGGAATGCGCGTTTCATCCCACAAATCCTTACCCAGAAAATAAGGCGAATTGGCGCCGAGCGCCACCATAGGAGCTGAAGCCAGAAGACTGGCATTATAATAAAGATGCGCCAGCTTCGGAGGAACCTGCATATGGATCTGAAAAGAAGTACCGGCCGCTTCGAGCATGACATCATACTGTTCGATAGAAAGGTGCTCATTGCCCAGAATATCGAGGTGCATCGGTCTGCCCTGACGGTGGCGCAACAATTGATCATTAAGCGCGTAATAACGCGCCACTTCCGAAATATAACGCGGCGACAAAGAGCGCGCGGTCAGTGTGGGAAGAATCCCTATCATAACAAGCTGCAAACCAAGTGGCCGCGCTTGCGCAACGGCGTCGCACCATAAAGTGGAAATATCGACATGAAAAGCACTGGTAGCGCCTTTCTCCAGACAACGGGGATTGGTGTTGAATTCGATATCGAATCGCGCCAACTCTTCGCAGACCTGCACGCGTTTTAACTTGTCGAGCAACCTTCGGTTCTGCGGTGCCGGGTCAAGATTTTCATCGACGATGCAGCATTCGAGTTCAAATCCCCCTTGGTACCACTTGTCATCAAAATAATCCTCCACCACCCATTCCCGCAACAGGTCGGTTTCTTTACGCAGGCGCCTGGAAAATTCTGAAGTCTGCGCAGACGTAAAATGGAGTTGTTTAATCTGTTCGCCCACCCGGCAACCTCTGCAACAACGCGACTTTTAATAGTTTGCCATAGGTAAACCACCGCCAAGTTTATTCCGTATCGCTAACATCTAAACGGGATCTATGCCCCCTTGCTGTGGCAAGCTCATTGCTTGTCCTTTTCCAGAATTGATTCCATTTCATCCATGATCACATCCATACGCGCGATCAAACGCCGATAGGGTTCGGGCCGGGCCAGATCCACGCCCGCGTCACGCAGCAGTTGATAAGCATTTGCGGAACCACCCGCACGTAATAAATTCAGATAAGTTTCAATGATAGCCTCATCCCCGGCAAGCAGCCCTGAAGCAAAGGCATGAGCCGCAGTTATGGAAGTGGCATACTGATACACATAATAATTGTAATAAAAATGGGGCACATAAGCCCATTCCATGCCATAGGCATCATCAATGATCATCACACCATCGTCCTGACCATGATAACGGCGCAACAATTTAATATAGATCTCGCTGAAACTCTGCCCTGAAAGCGCCTGTTTATTTTCCACACGGCGATGTATGTCTCTCTCGAACTCCGCAAACATGGCCTGGCGGAAGAAAGTTCCACGATAATTCTCGAGTTCCTGCCCGAGATAAAACAGTCGCTCCTGACTATTTTTCGCATGTTCGAGCATATAGGAAAGCAGCAAAGCTTCATTGACTGTTGAAGCCACTTCAGCCATAAAAGTTGCATAATCTGCATTCAAGAAACCCTGATTTCGATTCGCCAGGTAGGAATGCATGGCGTGCCCCCATTCATGCGCCAGGGTTGATACCGATTCATAATCGTCGTGGTAGTTCATGAGTACGAAAGGGTGTAGCTCATACACACTGCCATTGGAATAAGCCCCGGGCACTTTTCCGGGTTGGGGATAGGCATCCATCCAGCGCGATACGAAACCCTTTTTCATCACTTCAGTATAGGCATCTCCAAGAATCGAAACCGCTCTTATGGTGAGTTCCTTGGCTTCTTCCAGGCTAAAGGAGCGATCATAATCAAGCATGGGCGGGTAAATATCGTAATAGCGCAGATCTTCTATACCCAGCATTTTACCCCGCAGTCGAAAATAGCGGTGCAGTACAGGCATGCCCCGATTCACCTCGGTGAGGAGCCTGTCATACACCGCCATTGGAATATTCTCATCATCAAGCGAGGCAGTGAGCGTGTTTTCATAATGGCGAACATCTGCTACAAAATCATGCTGTCTGAGTTGCGCATAAAGGGTGGCGCCAGTGCTGCGTTCATATTGTTTCCAGGAACCCCAAAACACATCAAAAGCAGCGCGCCGATCCTCTCTGCGCTTTGCTCCGCGCATGCGTACATATCCGCTTTGATCGAGCCTGATTTTCTGATCATTGGAAAATGTCACTTCAGGCCAGTCAATATCCGCGCTGGTCAAAAGCGTATAAAAAGATTTGGGCGCTTCCATTAATGCTGTAGTTTTGATTAGAAGTTCTTCCTGCGCCAGAGGGAGTACATGCAACCTGGTGCGCAGTATTTCCGAGAGGAAATATTCATATTCAGCCAAAGGAGGATAAGATTCAAGCATGCTGTCTATTTTGACTTTGCCAGCTTCCAGCACAGACGGTCTCAGAAAACTCCAGGCACTGGAAAACTGAGTGGAACCCATGGAGGCTTTCTGTCTCAGTTCGTAATGTTTCCCCACTCGAACATCCTGATCGGAAAGCATCGACGCGTAAGACCATAATCGAGCCAGGCGCATCGACGAATTTTCATAATGTTCCACACATCTTCGCAGCATTTGCGGCGTATCAAGCAGATGCATTTTGCATTCAAAGGCTGTATTCAAATCCTGTTCGATTTTTTTATAATCCTGAAGCCAGGCATCATCATCCTGGTAAATGGCTTCGAGTTCCCATCGGTCCGCTTCTAATGGGGTTGAAGCCCCATATCTGCGGCCATCCTGGGCCTGAACCGACAACATCGTACTCAAGCACCCGAACACGATGATTATTCTTATTAATACTTTATTACCCATATCCTTCCCGACCTNAACTATCAGACATATCATGATNATTTTTGTTATTGATTACGAGTATCGAACGAAACCCGGCACAGAGGATATTCTTACAACGCTGGAACAGGTTCTATCATCACATGACCCTGCAATGTCAAAACCACCACGCAAAATTAACTGATCCAGAAATAATTTGAAAAAGAATTGAACTGCATCGCGCCATTTTTAGGCGCCAAAACCCTTGCATGTCACTAACCAGACGCCAAGCGAAGCTCTGATCAAGTCTGGACGAAGGAGATTGTGGTTCATTATGTTCAGATTCGAGACATAAATTACACGGGTTAGCAGGGATTTTCAACGATGAACTGGGTATAAGGGACGCAAGAACCGAGTTCATGACTTAATCAGAGCTTCCCTGGTAACGGATGATAAAACAACCTGCTCACAATAATGAACAAGAGCGATCAGCCAACCTCAGAAAAAAGAACCCAGCTTTCGCAGAAAGGCCGCCTCAATGATTCCATGAATTACTACTTAAGAGCATCAAATAAAGAAAGATTCTGAATCCTGGCAAACCCCTTATAAGCCGCCTGCAGTGCCAGCAGTTCCTGACTCTGTCTCGAGGCCACCTCTACGATATCCGCATCCTGAGCGTTTGATTTGTTAATTTGGGAATTCAGAACAAAACGCGAATTAAAATTCTCCTCTTGGTCCAGAGCTTCCCGTCTGGCGCCTACATCACTTTGAACAGCACTGATGTGATCCATCTCAAGCTGCAAATCCCGTATGACCGTGTTGAGTATTTGATGGGCCTGTTCATCGCTCACACGGGGATCTTCCAATGCTATTATAAATTGATCCAAGGTAGCAAAAACATCCAGTGGAGTGCCAGGAACACGATAAACATCGCTTCCAGCATCATTCATTCTCATTTCCCGTGCGGGACCAATTTCAACATATCGTTCTTGAGCGTTGCCCACATACTGAACCGAAGCTCTAATATCACTGGAGTTACCGGACAGAACAAACGGCATGCGCTTGCTGTTGGTTCCGGCAAACAAATATTCGCCCGATGCTGTTTTTTCATTGGCCAGAGCGTACATTTGCTCTTTTGATTGCACAACTGAAGGCGCGATGTTTGCGCGCAAATCCTGGTTTAACGAATCAGTATTTGCCTGAATCGCCAATTGGTAGGCATCGCGTAAAACTTGAGATGACGAGTCAAGCACCTCTTCCTGTTGCACCAGCCAAGACCGAGTCCAGTCGATATTGCGCTGATATTGCAATAAGTCATTTTCCAATCCTGTGTAATTGAGCACGCGGCGTGCGGCAAACGGATCGTCTGCGGGCTGCTCAACCCTGAGCCCGGAGCTGAGTTCGCTGGTGGTTTTTTTCAGCCTGACATTTTCGTCTTGAATATTATTAACCTGTTGCGTATATATTTCGCCAGTAGAAACGCGCATGGCCTATCTCCTCACCGCTTGAAGCAATTCCTGAAAAGCCTGATCCGAGGCGCTTATGACCTGAGCCGTGGCCGCATAAGCCTGCTGAAAACGCAACAGATTAGCAGCTTCCTCATCAAGATTGACACCTGCCAAGGTTTCCCGGGATTCAATCGCTTGGCGCAACAGCGTCTGCTTCGCATCCCGATCAATTTGAGCTTCCCGCGTTTTACCGCCTACGTCGGCAACCAGTGTTTCATAAAATACATTAACATCCGTTTTGCCGCCATCAAACATTTTCTGGTCTTTGATTTCGATCATCGCCAGAACATTCTTGTTATTGCCGGGAGCTGGCTCCGTGGCCACAGCCAGCGCGCGAGGATCGGTCATACTCAGGGAAATGCGCTTCGCAGCCCCCATCTGACCTGAACCGACGTAAAATATAGGTGAACGAGCCGCCTGGTTTCCGTCGAGGTCATAGCCGCTTGTCTGTACGGCATTATACGCATTGGCCAAATTGTAGGCCATTGCATCCAGAGCAAATTCAGCCGGAGTAAGCATCTCACTCTGAAAAGCCATGGCTCCCGAGAGTTTCCCGCCTCTGACCGTATCCGATATATCGACGCTATTGCCATAATTATCTTCAACAACCAGGCGGATGGTACCCGGATACACTTCTCCCGGCACGGTGTTTATTGTACTCGCGTACGTACCAAGAACCAGCGCCTGTCCGTTGGTCATATAGACGTTAAAAGTCCCATCACTCTGAACCAGGGTCGTCACATCCACCAGCTCAGATATTTGGCGCACTATTTCATCTCTTTTATCCAGCAGATCATTGGGGGGCTTACTAAACGGACCGCCGGGCCTGGAGGCTATTTCTTCGTTGAGTTGCGTCAGGGAACTGGTTAACGCATTCAATTCTCTGGCGCCATCCTTCACCGTAATATTGACCTGATCCTGTAACTCTTCAAGCCTGACATCCAGCCCATTAAACCTTTCCGCCAATCCATCTGCCGAAGCCAATACCACCTGACGAGCGGACTCGGATGTAGGATCGGTTGACAAATCCTGAAGGGAACCTGTGAAACGCTCTAGCGCAGGAACCATTCCTGTTGAAGGATTGGCCAGCACATTATCGAGTTGAACCGCCATTCGTTCGTATTCCTGAGCCGCTTCATTCCCGGCGGTATTCGATTGAACCTGCTGGGTCAGAAACCGGCTGTAACTTCTGCTGATCGTTTCCACCTGTGTACCACGACCCTGATAGCCATAACCCTTGAAATCGGGTTCGGCAGTCACGAGCTCTGCACTCTGGCGACTATAGCCTGGGGTATTAACATTAGACACGTTATGTGCTGTCGTAGCCATCTGTTGCTGGCTGGCCAGCAATCCACTAACACCAATGCCTAAAACCGGATCTGGCATTCTGGAATCCTTCTGCTGTCTCAATCAATTATGTCACTTAATTAAGCGACCATTCTGTCAGGAATTTTAGTGCGGCGACCACCATGAACTGACTTCGCTATTCCTTGGTTACGTGAATGACATCAGTCTGCTGCTTTTCCATAGCCTCGACCACATACTCCGCGACACCGAATCCATGACGCTGCGCGAGTTCGACAGCAAGTTGCTGCCCCCACATATCTTCCCATAAGCGGGTATGCTCACTACTCGACAAAACACTGTCATCAAAACGCACCTTCTTTGATTCCTTGATGATCTGTTCAATCAGTAAAGATTCAAACTGTCGCGCAGTTTTTTCAATCACTTCCTTATCAGGATTGGCAGCCTTGCTGCGTAATGTATCGTAATAGGATGAATCCCAAACTGCCGCCCCTGCCATGGATGCTTGTGAAACCATAGTTACGTNCCTGTTCGTTATATAATAGTCAATTCTGCCTGCAAAGCGCCTGCTCTCTTGAGCGCCTCAAGAATTGCGACCAGATCGCTCGGCGCCGCTCCTACTTCATTGACCGCTTGAACCAAATCTTGAAGGGTATTGCCNCCCTCGAATACAAACATCCGTTCACCTTCCTCGGTGATCGTCATCTGACTTTGGGGTATGATCGCCGTCACTCCGCCGCCAAACGGATCAGGTTGAGATACGCCAGGCTGTTCACTGATGGTAACTACCAGATTGCCATGCGTAATCGCTGCAGGCATGATACGAACATGCTGACCGATGACCACGGTTCCGGTTCGGGAATTTACCACTATCCGTGCAGGAGCGTCGTCTGGCCTGACTTGCAAATTTTCAACAACCGACATAAACTCCACCCGATCCGAGATATAATCCGGAACATGAACCCGAATGGCTGTCGCATCAATTGCCTCGGCGGTACCTATGCCTAGCGCACGATTAATGGCTAACGCCACCCGCCTTGAGGTCGTGAAGTCGCCTTCGCGCAAAGCCAGAAGTAATGAATCGGATTGAAAGAATGGCCCACCCACCTCTCTCTCAACCGTGGCGCCATTGGGAATTCTTCCCGCGTTAGGTTGATTGATGGTGATGCGGGATCCATCCCGCCCCGATGCATCGATACCACTGACCACCAGTTCACCTTGCGCCATAGCATAAACATTGCCATCCGCCCCTTTCAAAGGAGTCATCAGCAAACTCCCCCCGCGCAAACTGTCAGCGTTTCCGATTGAAGAAACAGTTACATCAACAGCTTGACCCTGCCTGGAGAATGGAGGAAGGCTGGCATGCACGGAAACGGCAGCCACATTCCGTAGACGAATAGCTCGTCCGGTTACCGGAACGCTGATTCCCAGCTGTTCCAGCATATTACGCACGGTTTGAACAGTAAAAGGTGTCTGGGTGGTTTGATCGCCGGTACCATTCAGACCAACCACCAGACCATATCCGACGAGCTGATTTTTCCGTACACCTATCACATCGGCGATATCCTTGATACGGTCAGCTCGCGCATTATTCGGGGTTACAAAAGAAACCGCAACCAGACAAACCACTGCAACAGCAGCACTGCGCCAATTTTTCATTTCAAGCCTGGATATGCGTTGTTGCATAAAACGCTACACATTAACATTTAGGGAGCCTCTGATTAATTCTGGACGAAGGCAGGTGTGGTTCCTTATGTTCAGATTCGAGGCGCTTATCAACCGTAATAGCCAGCTATTGCGAAGATTTACAACGAAGAAACCAGGCACAAGGGACGCAAGATACGAATTCATGAATGGATCAAAGGTTCCTTAGATAGGCCACCATGGGCTTGAAACAAAGCGAGAGAACCAACCCTGCCGATTAGCCTCGGCAACAGTCCCTGTACCCGTATAGAAAATCTGAACATCCGCCATTTGTGTTGATTGAACCGTGTTTTTAGGTGTAATATCAACTGGCCTGACGATACCAGATATTTTGACCGTTTCAGCGCCTTCGTTTAAAGTCAGTATCTTCTGTCCCCGCACCAGCAGATTTCCATTGCTCAATACATCAGACACAGTGACAGTAATGGAACCACTCATTTCATTGCTTTGCTTACTATCACCGCCGCCGTCAAACTCACGCTGGGCATCAAGCGCTGTTACCAACACATCAAGGTCATTGGGAGCCAGACCAAACAGCCCACCACCGGGCCTGTTGCTGCCCAGCAAAATCGGCTGACCGATTTCGATTTGATCATCCTTTTGTGTATTGGTCTCCGAACTTTTGCTCGCATCCATCTCCTCCGTCAGGATAATGGTCAGCATATCTCCTATGCGATAAGCCCGCACATCATTAAACAAATTGATAGCGTTACCCGATTGATAGATGCTTCCAGTCAAAGATGTCGGCGTTGGCGGGATCGGAGGAACAGCCGCATAGCTGGGATCCTTGATAATAGGATTTGGCGCACACCCACACAGAAACCAGACCAACAGTCCAATGCCGCAAGCCGACCATATCCTATCTATCATGTGACTCCTTAATTCCGTTGCGCCGCCAAACAACCGTCTATATCACACGTTGTTAGTTAAATACTGAAGCATCTGATCAGCTGTAGATACAGCACGTGCGTTCATTTCATAGGCACGCTGTGTTTCAATCATATTGACCAGCTCTTCAACTACGTTTACGTTCGAAGTTTCCAAAGCACCCTGAATAATGGTTCCCAGGCCATCAAGTCCCGGCTCACCGACAATCGCCGGCCCACTGGCCTGGCTTTCCAGAAACAGATTTTCACCTATCGGCTCCAGACCCGCCGGATTAACGAAGTCAGCAAGTTCCAGCGCACCAATCTCATCCGGAACCGCCTCTTGCGGAAGCTGCACTGAAACCACACCATCCCGCCCGATAGTCACGGATAGTGCATTTTCCGGCACCACGATCGCGGGCTCAAGCTCGTAACCAACCGCCGTCACCATTTGACCATCCTGATTGAGTTGAATGGCGCCATCTCTGGTATAGGCAATAGTGCCATCCGGCATCAGAATCTGAATATAGCCTCGACCATTAATAGCGATATCATATTGATTGTTGGTTTGTATCAGATTACCAGTGGTATGTATCTTCTGGGTCGCCACCACCCGGGAACCAGTGCCAAGTTGTAAGCCCGATGGCAATTCGGTGATTTCTGAACTCTGCCCACCTACCTGACGTATATTCTGATAGAGCAGATCCTCAAAAATGGCGCGATCTTTTTTATAGCCATAAGTATTGACATTAGCGAGATTATTTGCGATCACAGCCAGTCTCGTTTGCTGCGCATCCATCCCTGTTTTTGCAATCCATAAGCCAGGTACCATATTATAAGCCTCTTATTCTCATCAAGCTATTTCAAGCAGGCGATTGCCTTCGGATGCTATCTCCTGCGCCGTCCCCATCATCTTGACCTGCAATTCATAACGACGCGCCGCATCCAGAATGCCAAGCAATTCCTCAACCGGATTCACGTTGCTTTTCTCCAGCACGCCGGATACCATACGCATCCGAGCATCAGGAACACTGACCCCTCCATCAATACGCCGCACCAGGCCATCCTCACCCTTACGCAAAACCTCATTAGGTGGATTGACCAGCTTGATGCGATCTACCGTAACCATTATATCCGGGTTTTCTCCGCCCGGAATAATACTGATCGTTCCATCGACACCGATTTCCATCTTGTCGAATGGCGGTAGAGCGATGGAGCCGTTATTGCCTTGCACCGGGTAGCCGAGTTCTGTCACGAGTCGCCGCGCCGCTGTCGTATGCATGGAAGCGGTGCGCGTCAATGCCTCCTGACCAGCGGGATCCGCAATCACCATCCAGCCTTCATCCCGAACCGCCACATCAAGATCACGACCCGTCGTCATCAAAGAACCAGGCGTCCATCGAGTTTGCGGCTGTTCTGTCATAGCATACACCCGACTGGCCAATACATCACCAAACACCGGCATAGCTCGCTGCTGGGAAAAATCAGCGCGATAACCGTAGCTGCTGGCATTGGACAAATTATTCATATGCGACTGTTGTGCCAATTGCAACTCCTTGGCGCCAGCCATCGCAGTAAAAATCATCCGATCCAAAATCTGCTCCCTGTCATAAACTCAAGTCTCAGCAAACTGTCAACGACTTGAAATATTGATGATCGTCTGAATCACCGAATCACTCACCTGAATAGTCTGGGCATTGGCCTGATAATTGCGCTGGGCATTGATCATATCCACCAGTTCCTGNACCAGATTGACATTCGACTCCTCAAGCGCTGAAGCGATAACTGCGCCCCTGCGTCCGGTATCAGGACTTCCTACCACTGCAGCACCGGAAGCANGGGATTGNGCCCAGTTGGTATCGCCCAGCTGCTGAAGCCCCTGAGGATTGCGGAAGACAGCCAGAGCAACTTGCCCCAATATCTCCCTCTGACCATTGGTCGCCAGGGCTGCAATCACGCCGTCTTCATCCACTTCAACCCCGGCATAAAGCCCGGTTGCATAACCATCCTGTTCAATGACGAAGGTCTGGTAATCGGCGTCAAAAGCCGTTGAATCGCTAAAATCCAGTGAGAAACGCATCATTTCCGCGCCATTGTTGGGGCGGTAATTGACGGTAAACACGCCGGAAAGATTTGGTGGCAGAGGCGTATCCGGAGACGGCGGGATCATGCCATCGGAACCAAACGCCAGATGATTATTAACAAAAGGCAGACGAGTTCGTCCAACCTCCGAACCATCCACATAAGTTACGGCATGCCACACCTGCTCCGAACGGAATTCACCGACCCCCGGGGGGAAGGAATCCGCATCCTGTTTAACGAAGTAGGTAGTCATCTGATGCTCAATGCCCAGCGAATCATAAATCACTGACGACGTCGCCCAGTTATAGGTCTCCCCATCATCCGGATCAAGCCCGAAGCCGGAAGGATAGCTTTGATCGGAGGCATCCAGATTAACCTTCAATGTCATCTCGGAAGTTTGCAGCGGCGGCATGGTTCCTTCCGGAATTTGCACATCACGCAATTCAGCCGAAAAACCACCAGCCACCGGCGCAAGAACTTGCAGCCGGTTGCCATCGGCATCAACCACAAAGCCCTCGTTATCCGGCTTAAAGGTTCCATTGCGGGTGAATGCCAATTCATCCGACTTGTCGTCACTAATCACAAAAAAACCTTCGCCACTGATCGCCATATCAAGTGGATTCCCGGTATCAACCAGGCTTCCCTGCTGGAATTGCTGCGCAAGATCACGGGTTCTTACGCCAATCCCGGNAGTCTCCACAAGCCCGGAAGCACCCGGATAGAAATCACCAAACTCCGCACGCGATTTTTTAAATCCCGTGGTATTCACATTGGCNATATTATTGCTGACCACTTCCAGGTCAGTATAGGCGCCATTAACACCAGAAACACCGGTATGAATTGACATATCTCAGATTTCCCTCTCGTTAACCCATGATCTCACGAACATCACCCAAAGATATAGCCCCGAGCGCACCCAAATTCAACAAGGTTCCTTCGCCAGAACTACCGATGGAAATACTTTGAACCCTCGCTCCGACATAAGTCGTCAGAGAAACAAGCTCCCCATCTATTGATCCTTTGGCCTCAATGGTGTAAAGTCCATCCGCGGCAGGATTTCCATCCTGACCAATTCCATCCCATTTAAAAGGAATCTGCCCGACTGAGCCCTCCGGCAGCGATAAAGTCTTGATCGTCGCGCCTGCCTGATCATTAATGGAAATTTGCACATTCGACATCCCGTGTGGAACGTCTACAGAGCCTGCCAAGCGACCCTGCTCTAACGGCGCCATGCCTCCTGGCACTACCACCATGCGATCAAGCAGTGAAGCCGCCTGAAACGCGCTGTTGGAAGCCGACATTTCCATCATCTGTCTCATTAGATCCGTCGCATCCTGGATTCCCTGAACCGTCGATAACTGAGATATCTGGGATAGAAACTCACTGCTGTCGAGCGGCTGTGTCGGATCCTGATTCTGTATCTGCGCAACCATTAATTTAAGGAAATCCTCCTGATGTAAAGGATTCCCTTTTGTCTTTGCCGACTGAATATCTGCCTGCAAACCAGCCTGACTCCCATCAACCGGAGCAATCATGTCATCTCCTTAGCAATTTCTTAATTAAATTTGACTAACGCCCCAATTCCAGAGTCCTGAGCAACAGCTCACGCGCCGTCATGGCCATTTCGACATTGGCGCGATAACTTGAGGAAGCGGCAATCATGTCTGCCATCTGTTCCATAACATTGACATTGGGAAAATAAACATAGCCCTGAGGGTCGGCAAGCGGGTGATCCGGCCGGTATTCCTTACGCACAGGCGCCGGACTTTCGACAATGGCGGCAACCTCGACTTTAGATAAGCCTTCACTCCCATAGCGACGTGAAACACGACCATGCTCATTCTCAAGTATCGCTTGAAACACCGGAACACGCGCCCGATAAGTCTGGGCAATACTGCTGCTGACACTTTCAGCGTTGGCCAGATTGCTAGCCACTGTATTCAGCCGCACATTCTGTGCCGACAGACCAGAAGCCGCGACATCAAACACTCCCATCAATGCCATAGTACCTCCTTAAACTATTTTCAGAGCGACATTCCAAACTGAAAGTTTAGTCCTTTGCTGCATCAACATTATTATTGCCCCTTAATCGCCTTGTTCAAGCTTTTAAATTTTCCGTCCAAAAAACGCAGTGTCGTCGCATAATTCAAACTGTTGGTCATAAACTCCGCGCGCTCCAGTTCAATATCAACGGTATTGCCATCAAGTGCGGGTGTATGCGGAACCCGATATTTCAACTCGAGAGGAGAAGCCCCTACACCCGGCCCGGCTATATGGCGCGTATGAGTGCGCCGCAACGTCAGATTCTCTTGTTGATCAATCGCGGAGCGCATAATGCTGTCAAAATCAAAATCTTTTGCCTTGTAATGCGGCGTATCTTCATTCGCAACATTAGACGACAATATTTCGGCGCGGTGTGCCCGCAATTCCAACGCCAATGGGTGAACCCCCAAGGCGACATCCCAACTGATCGGCATGATCCCCCACTTATTATCTTGTAATTATTTTTTTAAGAGTAGTACTTAATGACCGCGAACACAATCCTTGTTACGGAACCTTGCATAATAATACACTACGATTTACATTATTACCGCTTGCACGACCCGATTCTGAAAGCTTAACATATATCGACATGTACATTATAATGTTGTATCCGTTTATGTTAAAATTTGTGTTTATTCCAATATTCAACATTCGTTCATTAATCCGCAGTGGCGCGAATTCTGATCCCGGCGGATTGACTGTCACACACAAAGCGCTCGTAGCTCAGTTGGATAGAGTGTCGGCCTCCGAAGCCGAAGGTCACAGGTTC
>JGI24023J19991_10001412_pt1 | contig 18389 bp, 15 predicted proteins | sample Cruoilmetagenom1_FD_19991 | JGI IMG/M metagenome (IMG submission 19991) | reverse complement strand
AGGGTCAACAGAATATCGTTATCATGCAGCAATCCTGGTAACACCTCGTCCAATTCATGCAAGTGCTCTACAAACACCGGTTCAACCTGCCCACGGGCTCGAATAGCAGCCGTCAGTGCACGACCGTCTGCACCTGTAATTGCTTCCTCTCCCGCGGGATAAATCTCCAGCAATACCAACACATCCACTGACGACAAGACATGCACAAAGTCTTCAAACAGATCGCGAGTACGTGTATAGCGATGGGGTTGAAAGACCACGACCAGTCGACGTTGCGGCCAACTCTTGCGTATCGCATCAATAGTGGCTGCCACCTCGACAGGATGATGACCGTAGTCATCGATCAATAGCATATGACCCTGTGCAATCCGGATTTCACCATAACTCTGAAAACGACGACCGATTCCTTCAAACTGAAGTAATGCTTGCTGGATTTTTTGATCGTCCACTCCCAGCTCACGTGCCACAGCAATGGCTGCCAGGGCATTCAGGACATTATGTTTCCCTGGCATATTCAAGGTAATGCTGAGCGCGCTATCGGAACCTGCAAAATTGACATCAAAATGTGTTTGGTGTCCTTGCTGGACAATATTGTTCGCGACGATATCGGCATCGGCACAGGTTCCATAGGTCACCGTGGGGCGCGTGAGATCTGGCATCAGGCGTCTCACGTCATCATCATCAATACATAGAATGGCCTGACCATAAAATGGAAGGTGATGCAGAAATTCCAGGAAGGTTGCTTGAAGGCGTTCAAAATCGCCATCATAGGTACTGAGGTGATCTGCATCGATGTTGGTCACCACGGCAATCATCGGTTGCAAATACAGGAATGACGCATCACTCTCGTCCGCTTCCGCCACCAGATAACGACTTTCACCCAGGCGCGCATGCGTGCCGGTGCTATTCAACTTGCCACCAATCACAAAGGTGGGATCCAGTTCTCCCTCGGCCAGGACACTGGCGACAAGACTGGTCGTTGTGGTTTTTCCATGAGTACCCGCGATAGCGACACCAAACCTGAATCGCATCAGCTCGGCCAACATCTCCGCACGCGGTATGACAGGGATACGCAGCTCATGTGCACGCACAACCTCGGGGTTATCCGCCTTAATCGCGGTCGACACCACCACAACGTCAACTGCTTCAACATTCGGGGCATTGTGACCAATAAAAATTGTCGCACCCAGTTCTGCCAGGCGGCGCGTGCCGATATTTTCAGCGATATCCGATCCTGACACTGTGTATTCAAGATTGATCAACACCTCGGCAATCCCACTCATACCGGCACCGCCAATACCCACAAAATGAATACGGCGCATACGGCCCATCGGGTCCTGCATATCTCTCATTACCTTGACTGTGGCTTTATCGGTCATCAATTGACTCCACCCACTTGCAAACACAGATCCGCGACGTCACGGGTTGCCTGTCTGTTGGCCAATGCATGCCCTGCATTGGCCATATCAAGCAGACGCCTGCGATCATTGACCAACCCGGATAATAAAGTATGCAGCTTGTTTGCATCCAGATCGGCCTGTTGAATCAATAATGCGGCTTCGGCTTCGACGAGAAATTCAGCATTCCTGGTTTGATGGTCATCCACCGCGTGGGGATAAGGCACTAGCAAGGCAGCCACACCCGCTACCATTAATTCAGAAACCGTCAACGCCCCTGCGCGACATATCACCAGGTCGGCCCAGGCGTAGGCTTGTGCCATATCATCAATGAAAGGCACCACTTCTATATCCTTATCCAAACCCGCCTGCTGATAATGCAAACGCGCCGACTCGAGATTGCGCTCACCTGTTTGATGTTTCACGATCGGTCTTTGTTCTGTCGGCAATAATGCCAGGGCCTGGGGAACCAGCTCATTCAGCGCTTGCGCGCCCAGACTTCCCCCCAATACCAACAGGCGTACAGGACCTTGGCGCTGGCCCAGCCTTTGTGTTGGCTCGGGGATTTGATTAATATCTTCGCGCACCGGATTGCCCATCGTCAGCGCCTGGGTGCCAGTTGGAAAACTGTGTGGGAAGGCCTCCATGACATGATCCGTTAATCGTGACAGATAACGATTGGTCATACCGGCGATGGCATTTTGCTCATGTATACACAATGGTTTGCCAGTAAGGCGCGCCATCACACCACCGGGACCAGTAACAAAACCACCCATGCCCAGTACAACCCTGGGCTTGATCTTTAGCATGATTCGGAAACATTGCCACGCAGAAAGCATTAACATAAAGGGAGCCTTGAACAAACGACTCATGCGTTTACCGCGCAAACCACTGACACTCACCCATTCAATCGGAATACCCGCAGCCGGTATCAATCTCGATTCAATCCCTTGATGCGTACCTAACCAGACCACAGGGATATTTCTGGATAATATTTCCTGCGCCACGGCCAGGGCCGGGAATACGTGTCCACCCGTTCCTCCAGCCATGATCAACACGGGACGACTATCTCTATTCATCGCGACACCCGCTTCTTCTTCGCCCAGGCTTGTTGTAATTCCGCATTTTCAGCTTCATAGCCAATACGCAGCAACAAACCAATAGCCGCCAGGGTAATGACAATACTGCTTCCCCCGTAGCTCATCAGTGGCAATGTTAATCCCTTGGTAGGGAGCACACCCATATTAACGCCTATGTTGATAAAAGCCTGCAAACCAATCCAGATACCAATGCCATAGGCCAGATAAGCAGAAAAATATTGCTGTTCCCGCTCCGCACTGGCACCGATTAAAAATGCACGCCACACCAACAATGCAAATAACACGATAACGAGTATCGCACCTACCAGACCCAACTCTTCAGCAAGGATGGCATAGAGAAAATCGGTGTGCGTTTCAGGCAAATAAAATAGCTTCTGGATGCTGCCACCCAGGCCGACCCCAAACCACTCACCCCGACCAAAGGCGATGAGTGACTGTGTCAGCTGAAAACCACTGTTATAGGGATCATCCCAGGGGTTCATAAAACTGAGGACGCGAGCCACACGATAGGGTGACACCATCGCCAGCAACCCCATGGCCGTCGCGGTACTAATGATCAGCGCTGCAAATTTAATCAAGCCGACACCCGACATATACATCATGCCCAAAGCCGTCGCTAACATCACCGCGGCCGCACCAAAATCCGGTTCCAGCAACAATAAAACAACAGCGAAAGATAACACCAGCATGGGTTTAAGAAAGCCGCGTAATGTCGTCCTGATTTCCTCACCACGACGTACCAGGTAGCCTGCAAGATAAATAAAGACAATTAGTTTCACCAACTCGGAAACCTGTAGATTAACAAATCCAAGAGGCAACCAGCGCATGCTACCATTCACTTCCTTTCCAACGCCTGGCACGATCACTGCCACCAACAAAATAAATCCCAATAGCAACAAAACCGGCCCGGCTTTTTGCCATTGTTGCAATTGAATCTTTGATACCAGAAAAGCAGCGAACAAACCTATGATGACAAACACCAACTGTTTCTGAAAGTAAGCAAACGGATGCCCCAGTCTTTTCTCGGCAATCGGTATAGAGGCCGACATGACCATAACCAGACCCAGGCCCAGGACGGCCAAGGTCACATATACCAAAACGATATCCCAACCTTTATAACGCAGGACATTCTCTTGCTTCATGGCATCTGTTATGGCCTGGGTACGGCTCATGCGTTTCTCCTGACACAGTCCATAAAGATATCACCACGTTGTTCGTAATTATCGAACATATCAAAACTGGCACATGCCGGAGACAACAAAACGGCATCACCCTCATGCGCCAGTTCACGTGCCTGGAGAACGGCATCTTCCATATCTTTTGCAAAAACAATATTGTCATTTCCAGACAAGGCTTCAGCAATAACACCTGCATCTTTACCCATCAGCACAACGGCGCGGGCTTTGTCTCTGACAGCAGGAACCAGCCCGCTAAAATCAGCCCCCTTACCCTCGCCACCTGCAATCAAGACCACTTGACCATCCATACCCGTCAATGCCGCTTGTGTCGCACCGACATTGGTACCTTTTGAATCGTTATACCAACGCACTCCATTGGATTCTGTCACAAACTGACTACGATGAGGCAAACCCTGAAAGCCTTTCAGAGCCCTTAACATGGCCGACTGGGAAAACTCGGCAGCTTCACCGATAGCCAATGCGGCCAGGGCATTGGCGGCATTATGCATGCCTGGAATCAGGAGCTCGTCACGGGCCAGCAAAGGCTGATCACCACGGCATAGCCATACATCACCCTGGTACTGACACAATCCATATTGATTGGCTTCAGCATCATCCAGACCAAAGGTAATAATCTTGCGCAAGGGCTCAGCCATTGCCATCACCTGGGCGTCATCACGATTAAGGACCAATACGCCATTACCACGAAACACTCTTTTCTTGGCTTCGATATAATCCTCTAACGACTCATAACGATCCATATGATCTGGTGAAATATTAAGCACTGTCGCCACTTTGGCATTCAAGGAGTGCGTGTATTCCAGCTGAAAGCTTGATAGCTCCAGCACATAGCAATCCGGCTCATCGTCTTCTATCAACTCAAGTACGGGCTTGCCAATATTGCCGCCAACACGCACGTCGATACCTGACTCTCTGGCCATAATGCCGACCAGACTGGTGACTGTGCTCTTGCCATTCGAACCGGTGATAACAATAACGGGGGCAGTAACATGCTGCGCAAATAACTCAACATCACCGAGAACGGTCTTACCCTGCTCAAGTGCATGAACAATCATGGGATGCTGCAAAGACACACCTGGACTAACAATCAATTCATCTGCACTGGCAAAAACCTGCTCATCAAAACCGCCGGTAAAAACGGCGACATCAGGCAATTCTGCCCGTAAACTGGCCAACTCGGGTGGTTGTTCGCGGCTATCCGTAATAGCCACCTCTACGCCCAGACGGGTTAAATAGCGCGCACAGGATAATCCGGTCTTTCCCAAACCAACAATCAAAACCCTGTGTTTTCCAGCTACCATTTTTCTTATTTCTATTCCATTTGTTTGCATTTTAATCACAACATTTTTAACGTATTTTTAATGTCGCCAGGCCTACCAGTACCAAGATCACGGTGATAATCCAGAAACGCACAATAACTCTGGGTTCAGGCCAGCCCTTTAATTCAAAATGATGATGAAGCGGGGCCATCTTAAAAATTCTTCGCCCAGTCAGCTTGAATGAGGCGACTTGCAATATGACCGAGACCGTCTCCATGACAAATACACCGCCCATAATAACCAGCACCAGTTCCTGACGAATGACCACCGCGATAATGCCCAGCGCCGCCCCCAGGGCCAGCGCACCCACATCACCCATAAACACCATGGCCGGATAGGCATTGAACCAGAGAAAACCAAGGCCTGCGCCGACCAGAGCGGCACAAATCACCGTGATTTCACCAACGCCAACCAGGTAAGGTATAGACAGGTACTTTGCAAATTCGACATGCCCGGTAAGATACGCGATCAGTCCCAGGGCACCACATACCAGCACGGTTGGCATCACTGCCAGGCCATCCAGACCATCTGTCAGATTGACCGCATTACTGCTGCCGACCACGACAAAATAAGTCAAGGGAATAAACAACCATCCCAACTGGGGAGAAATATTTTTGAAAAAAGGCACGACCAGTTGTGTCTCTATCGGTGTCGCGTTGATATATAGATAGACAGCAACGATAAGACCAATGACGGACTGCCAAAAATATTTATATCGTGATGCCAGACCTTTTGGATCCTGTAATACCAGCTTACGGTAATCATCTACCCAACCAATAACGCCGAAAGCCAACGTCGTTAACAACACTACCCAAACGTATTTATTTTCCAACTGCCCCCAGAGCAGAGTCGTAATCGTCACTGCCACCAGGATCAATGCACCCCCCATGGTCGGCGTACCCGCCTTGCTAAAGTGACTTTCCGGGCCATCATCACGCACTACCTGACCGATGCGATATCGGCTCAGTCTCCGAATCATATACGGGCCGACCATAAAGGAGATCAGCAGCGCGGTAATGGCAGCCAGGACAGCCCGTAGCGTGATATATTGAAAAACATTAAAACCACTATGAAACTGCTCAAGGTATTCGGCCAGATAGATTATCATTGCCCACCTGCCTGTAATTGTTTGACGACCTGCTCCATACGCATCGACCTGGACCCTTTAACCAACAAGGCTCCCTCACCTTGCCAGTCTAGACATAGTTGCTTGACCAAGTCCTCTTTGGTAGGAAACCAATACGCCGACTCACCAAAACTGCGTACTGCGTCTTTTGACAATTCACCCGTTGCATACAAACGATCCACACCATGCTCATGTGCGATCCTGGCGCAATCGGCATGTAACTGTGCAGCATTCTCTCCCAACTCACCCATATCGCCCAGCACCAGCCACTTATTGTCGCCTGGCAAGCCTGCAAGGACCTCTATCGCGGCTGCAAATGAATCAGGATTGGCATTATAGGTATCATTCAATAATTGCATGCCGGGCAAACCCGCCAGTATTTGCAAACGTCCGCCGACCGGCTCAATCGATTCCAAACCTGTTTTGATCATGTTTAAATCCGCCCCCATGGCCTGTGAAACAGCCACAGCTGCCAGCGCATTCATGACATTATGACGACCCGGCAAAGGCAAACGCAGTGAACATGAGCCGTCCGGCGTCTGTAGATCAAGTGATAATGATCCATCGGTTTGAACCCAATCTGCACTGACCTCGGCCTTCTTATCAAGACCAAAACGTATGATTTTCCGGTTTCCGGCTAGGCGCATCCACAACGGGGCAAACGGATCATCTGCATTCATCACGACGATACCCGTCTCTTCGAGACCCGAAAAAAGTTCACCCTTGGCTTTGGCGACGCCCTCCAGACTGCCAAAGCCCTCCAGATGCGCCGCCGCGGCATTGGTTATCACAGCGACAGTTGGACTGGCCAACGAACAGAGATATTTAATCTCGCCTGCATGATTGGCACCCATTTCAATAACCGCGGCGCAGTGTTGATCCTGCAATCGCAACAGAGTCAGTGGCACACCGATATCGTTGTTCAAGTTGCCAAAAGTAGCCAGGACATCTCCACCCTGGCGCATAATGGCGGCAATCATTTCCTTGACTGTTGTTTTTCCATTACTACCTGTCACAGCCGCCAATGGTATTGAAAAATGCTTGCGCCAGATTGAAGCCAGCTCGCCCAACCCTAATCGCGTATCGCCAACCTTCAACAGCGGCAGTGAAGATTCCGGCAAGCGACTGACCATTGCGGCGACCGCACCGGCGTCCTGCGCTTGCTGCAAACAATCATGCCCATCAAAATTCTCGCCCTGTAGAGCAACAAATAAATCACCCTGCATCAGGGTACGTGTGTCCGTGCTGACCTGGGAGAAAGTAACATCCTCACCAACGTATTCGGCGTTCATTTGCGCAGCCACCTTGGATAATTGCATTTGCATCAATGCAAACCTCCATCCAGCAAGGACTCGACAACCGATTTGTCACTGAAGGGATGCTTAGTATGACCAACCCACTGATATTCTTCATGCCCTTTGCCAGCAACCAGAACCACATCTTCGGCATGTGCATGCTCAATTGCCCAGGCAATAGCCTGCTTGCGATCGTGTTCAATATGAATCTGATCCTGATCCTTTATCCCGCACAGAATATCCGCAACAATAGCCTCAGCCGACTCAGAACGCGGATTGTCATCCGTTAAAATCACCTGATCAGCGAGGGACTCTGCGACCGCACCCATTAAAGAACGCTTGCCCGTGTCACGATCACCACCACAACCAAAAACACACCAGAGTCGACCAAAATCATGTTCTTTTAATGCCCGCAACACATGCTGCAATGCATCGGGTGTATGGGCAAAATCGATAACAACCAATGGCGTAGGACGACCACTACGTGAACGATAAAACTCCATTCGACCAGGTGGCGTTGTTAATTTCTGTATTTGCGCACAGGCTTTGGGCCACTCCATACCCAATGCCATCAGAGTCGACAATACCGCGGCAAGATTGTAAACATTGAAATACCCAAACAGGTGATTCGACAATGTTGCTTCACCCCAGGACGATCGCACTGTCCACTCGATACCGTTATGGGTTAAATTCACATCAGAAAACTCCAGCACCTGCTGGCTCAATGACGGCTCGGCGGAGCTTTTACGGTATGCAATCAGTTTTCTATCTGACGACAATCCCTTCATCCACAAACGACCATACTTGTCGTCTTCATTTAATATAATGGTGCGCACTCCAGGCATTCCGAACAATCGTTCTTTAGCGCGCGCATAGTTTTCTTCAGTAATGTGATAGTCCAGATGATCTCTGCTCACATTAGTTAACACGGCCACTTCAAAGCTGACACCGTTTACCCGACCCTGGTCAAGGCCGTGAGAGGAAACCTCCATCACCACATAACTTGCACCCTGGCTACGCATCCTCGACAGTAACTGATGAACACGCACGGCATCTGGCGTGGTATGCGACGCCAGGTCTAATTGACCCGATAAACCATAACCCAAGGTGCCTATCACGCCGACATCATGGCCGTCCTCACGCAATGCATCCGCCAGNAAATGGCAACATGAGGTTTTACCATTAGTGCCTGTAATCCCGATCACGCGCAAATCCCCGGAAGGATGTCCATAAAAACGATCGGCGATAAATCCTGCGCGATGCGCAAGATCTTCTACCGCAATTAACGGCACATCAACAGTAAACATTTCCGGTAACTCACGATATTCGGCTGTAGGCTCCCAGGCTACTGCCGCCACGCCTGCCTCAAAGGCCTGCAGTAAATAATCAACGCCATGCCCCTGAGTACCGGCACAGGCCAGAAATAATCCGCCTTTTTGAACATCACGACTGTCAATCGATAAGGCACTCACATCACAATCCATTGCCTGATCAACATCAGCAAAGCCTTCAAGCAAATGACTAAGGCGCGTGCATTCATGCTGATGAGCTGACGAACTCATGAATGCTCCTCCTCGTCAATGCGAAGAGTCTGCATAGCAGGTAAGTTATCGGGTGCAATATCCATCAGGCGCAAGGCTCCGGACATCACCCTGGAGAACACGGGTGCCGCTACCTGCCCACCATAATACTGTTCACCACCCGGGTCATTGATCATCACGACGAGCGCCAATCGTGGATCAGATGCCGGTGCAAATCCGGCGAAGACAGCGATATAGCGATCATTGGAATAGCCGCCAGCAGCCGACTTGTGTATGGTGCCGGTTTTACCCGCCACCTGATAACCGTGAACACTCGCCTGCAAACCAGTGCCTTCGCGACTAACGACGGTTTTCATCATCTCACGTACTTCACGGACGACCTTGGCCGATATTATCCTTTCACCAGCCACTGGCGCATCCTGACGTATAAAGGAGACCGGTCGCGACAAACCTTCAGCTGCCAAAACAGAATACGCATGCGCCAACTGTAATGGTGTTACTGACAAACCATAACCAAACGATAATGTCGCTTGCTCGATCGGGTGCCAACGAGAAAAATGACTTAATAAACCGGCAGACTCACCTGGAAAGCCACTGGCAGTGGCGCTTCCGAAACCAAGCCGATTAAACATAGTCCAGATTTGCTCCGCTTCAAGTGACAAAGCAATCTTACTGACACCCACATTACTGGACTTGGTAATCACATGTGACACATCGATATTGCCGTAATTTCTCATGTCCCTAATGGTATTTCGCCCTACTTTTAATGTTCCTGGCGTTGTATCAATCATGGTTGTCGGACGGTACTTGTTACTCTCCAATGCCATCGCGATGGTAAAAGGCTTAATGGTAGATCCCGGCTCAAACACATCCGTAATAGCGCGGTTGCGATATTGGGAAATACGGGTATTTTTTCGATTGTTAGGATTAAACGAAGGTTGATTAACAACCGCCAGCACCTCGCCAGTATCAACATCCAACATCACAGCCGAACCGGAACGGGCCTTGTTTAATTTTATTGCCGCCTTCAATTCACGATAAGCGAGATATTGAATGCGGCGATCGATCGTCAAACGCAAATCCTTCCCGGCGCTGGAAGTCTTGATGTTTTCGACATCTTCAATAACGCGACCCAGACGGTCCTTGATGACCCGCTTTTTACCCGGCGTACCTTTCAGCCACTCTTCATAGGCCAACTCAATGCCTTCCTGCCCCCGGTCATCTATATTGGTAAACCCAAGCACATGAGAGACAACTTCACCCGCAGGATAGTAACGACGGTATTCGCGTTGCGTAAACACGCCCTCCGCCTCCAGCGCCAGGACTTGCTTGGCGGTATCCGGATTGACGTGTCGCTTTAGATAGACAAATTCCCTATCCATCCTTTCAGCCAGTGTTTGCTCCACTAACTCCAGATCGAGATTGAGAATTTTCGTCAATTGAGGCAACAGCTGACGTTGATTAACCAGCATGGAGGGATTAACCCAGATAGACTCGACTGGTGTACTAATAGCCAACGCCTCACCATTGCGATCCATGATCATGCCACGATGCGCGGCTATACTGACGGTACGGAGATGCCGGGCAGAACCCTGATCCTGCAGAAATCCCTTATTGAATACCTGCAAGTAAACCACGCGCCACATCAACAACGCGACTATGACAACAAACATCAGCAACAGAACGATTCGACGCATGCTCTGAGAAGGAATTTTCTGTTCTGTCTTCATGGTCGAATTATGATCACGTTTTCTGCCAAAGGAATTTTCATATCCAGCTTTTTTCTCGCCAGACGCTCAATCCTGCTATGTGTCGCCCAGGTGCTTTGCTCCAACTGCATTCGCCCCCATTCAATCTGGATTTGATCGCTTTCTTTTTGCAAGGTCTGTAATTGAACAAACAATTTCCGACTCTCATGCTTACTAAAGACCACCCCCACTGCCGAGCCCAGCACTAACACAAACAGCGCGATGACTAGCCATTGAACATTCATCAGACTAGTTTCTCGGCCACACGTAAACTGGAACTACGAGCCCTCACATTACTATCTACTTCAGCAGCGCCCGGCCGTACCGCCCTGCCAATCAATCTAAGTTCCGCGCCTGTCTCTTCATGTTGCACAGGCAAATCGAAAGGCAACCTTTTGCCTTCGGCTTTTGCACGAAAAAATCTTTTTACCAGGCGATCTTCCAACGAGTGAAAACTGATCACTGCCAGTCGCCCGCCTTTTTTCAGCACAGAGACAGCCTGCTCAAGACCCGTCTGGAGATCATCCAGCTCGCGGTTAATATAAATACGAATAGCCTGAAAGCTACGTGTAGCGGGATGCTTCCCCTTCTCACGTCCACGTCGTGGCACTGTATTCTCAATAAGATGAGCCAATTGCAATGTCGTCTGTAACTTATCGGTCTCGCGATTTTCCACAATGGCCCTGGCAATGCGATAATGGAAGCGCTCCTCACCAAAATCACGGATCACGTTTGATATTTCCTCAATGTCTGCCGTTGCCAGCCAATCGGTCGCTGACTGCCCTTGACTCGTATCCATACGCATATCCAATGGACCATCCTTCATAAAACTAAATCCACGATCAGCATTATCAAGCTGCGGAGAGGAAACACCCAGATCAAGCAAAATACCATCGATCTGTTGCACTAATCCTAGCTCTTCAATCACATCGGCCATCATTGCAAAGCTGCCCTGCCTGATTTCAAATCTGCTGTCGTTATCAAATTTTTTTCTAGCAAACGCGATGGCATCCGGGTCTTTGTCCATTGCCAACAATCTACCTTCTGGCCCCAAGCGTTCCAATATGGCACCTGCATGGCCACCGCGACCAAAGGTTCCATCAAAATAAATGCCATCGGCCTTGATATTGAGTCCTTCCAGCACCTCATTCATCAATACCGACCGGTGCTCGTTTTTTCTTTCCATGGATATTAGAGAGATAAAGATTCCATTTCAGGCGGCAACTCATCAGAATCAAGACCACCTTCTTCAAACCATTGGTCACATTTCTGATTCCAGACTTCCTCATCCCACAACTCGAACTTGTTGCCCTGGCCGATCAACACCGCCTTTTTCTCCAGACCTGCAAATTTTCGTAACGGATTGGTCAGGAGCATGCGTCCATTCGCATCCATCTCTAACTCGGTGGCATGACCGATCAGTAGTCGCTGCAAGCTGCGCGCCTGCTTATTAAAACTGGGCAACTTCACTAATTTACGCTCAATCTCTTCCCATTCGGGAAAGGGATAAATCAACAGGCAATGATCATGGTCTACCGTCGCCACCAGTTTTCCCGAACACATAGAATCCAGCTCATCGCGATACCGGGTAGGCATCGCAAAGCGACCTTTCGTGTCGAGACTGATAATGTTGACTCCCCTGAACATATTACTGGCTAGTTACCCACTTTTTTCCACTTTTATCCATTAATCTCCATAATTATCCAATATTGGTGTGAAATAGCTTATTTGTCAAGGTAAACGAGGGACAAAAACGAGAAAAGATCATTTTAGATACAGACACTTAGATAAATTCCACAGGAAGAATGCAGGCTTGCCAACAACGCAATAAATAATAAATTTATTTATCAGCAGGTTGAAAGTGGGTATTAGAGTGAATTATTAACTAATACTGTATAACACTATGTTATGTATAGATTATATGAGGTTTTAAGGATAATTAAAGTAGGAAGTCGGCCGATAAGCCGGGTTCTGTCGTAGACAGTCATTCATCTGGGATATACATCACTGCATACCTCGTGCGACCTACCCGGGGACAATGTGGGCCACATTTTTTGATCCGAAGATCAACGCCCCCCTATTTGGTCTTGCTCCAGACGGGGTTTACCCTGCCACGCATGTTACCATCCGCGCGGTGCGCTCTTACCGCACCATTTCAACCTTACCTGTACCTTGCGGCCATCGGCGGTATATTTTCTGCTGCACTTTCCGTAGGCTCGCGCCCCCCAGGTGTTACCTGGCGCCTTGCCCTGTAGAGCCCGGACTTTCCTCCACTCATTGATATTGCGATCAATGAACAGCGACTGCCTGGCCAACTTCCACCGCCATTATAACAGAGTGCGGGCTTAAAATGTTCAAGATTGTGGCGCCCTATCAATCAACCCTCTCGATCATTCGGATTCATTTTCTTTCTGTATATGCAGCGCCTTCTGATAAATATCATTCTTGGCCAGGCCCGTATATTGCGACACCACGCGACTCACAGATTTTAATGGCATCTCGGCCAACAACAATGCGATTAATCGATCAGTTTCGGCCGCATCATGATTAACGACCTTCGCTTCAACACCCTTCACAATCACGACAAACTCACCCCTGGATTGATTTGAGTCATTCTGCAGGGCCGTCAATATCTCCTGCAAATTATATCCAAGGACGGTTTCATAAACCTTGGTAAGCTCTCTGGCAAGAATGGCCTCACGGTCATTACCCAGGATCTCACACATATCTTCCACCGCCGCGAGAATACGATGACTGGACTCATAAAAAACCAGGGTGACGCTTTCCTTTACCAGGGCCTGCAAGCATGCTCTGCGCGCGTTACGTTTATGCGGCAGAAAACCTTCAAAACGGAAATGATCGGTCGGCAACCCACTCACGGACAGGGCCGCTACCAAAGCACTGACACCCGGTATCGGACTGACCATAATACCCCGTTGTCGCGCCTGTCTGACCAGATGATAACCCGGGTCGCTGATGAGTGGCGTGCCGGCATCAGAGACTAGGGCCATATTTTCGCCTGCGACAATCCTGTCCAACAGAGATTCTATACGCTGGCGCTCATTATGCTCATGAAGAGCAACCAGAGGTTTACTGATGCCAAGGTGATTAAGCAGCGGGAGCGTTCGCCGGGTATCTTCAGCGGCGACAAAATCCACCGATGACAATATTTGTTGCGCACGTACGGTAATATCACCAAGATTACCAATTGGTGTTGCAACAACGTACAATATCCCTGGATGTGAAGACACAGAACCACCTAATTATCAGACTATATAAATATGGAAACTATCAGCCCTGACTTACTTCTTCAACAGTAACGGGGCGAACCTGACGATATGAATACATGCAAACTTATAAATAAGCCCCTGTTCCTTTCCTCATTAATATTGATCCTGTTTCTATCAGGATGCGAAACCTTACCGGAATTAAGAAAACCCGAAGGCGCAGACACCACCTCCGGGCAAGTGCGCGACCTCGAAGAACAGGGCCGCTACAGTGATGCCGCCGACCTGCTGTTACAACAAGCAGAGCAATTCCAGGGGACAGAAAGAAGCGACAGACAACTATACGCCATTGAGTTACTCATCAGGGCAGATCGATTGGTACAGGCAGAACAATGGATGCAAACACTCCATACCCAAGTTGTTGACCCGATAAGAAAAACTCGCCTGTTGCAACTACAAAGCCGGATTTACCTGCAAAATAATCAGCCCGACCAGGTACTGGCTACACTACCCATTGACACGACCCTGCCTGCAGCGATTCAAGCGACAACCCATGAACTGCGCGCACAAGCTCATGGCCTGTCGGGTAATAAGCTTGAGCTTGCTCGCGAGCTGATACAACGCGACTTCCTACTTAATGACCCGCAATCCATCCAATTGAATCGTGAGCAGATATGGGACAATCTGCGCCAACTATCTCCACTTTTTCTGGCACAAATGACCCTCGAACCCGCCCCGGATATCATGAGTGGCTGGATGGCACTGGTCAAAATCAGTAAAACGTCCTATCAATCAACTGAAGATTTTGACCACGAAGTCCGCAACTGGAAAATGAGTTATCCCCGCCACCCTGCCAGTGAACAGATACTGGACAGGCTTATCGCTCATTATCGATCAGTTAAAATACCTGAAAAATTTGCCTTGCTACTCCCTTTGAGTGGAAAATTGGCGCAACCGGCCGCGGCCATTCGCGATGGTTTTCTGGCCGCTCATTTCAATGACCCGAACAATCGCCCACGCACGAACATAAAAACCTACGACACATCCAGGAGTGACATTTCGATACAACAGCTTTATCTACAGGCCGTCGCCGAAGGCGCAGAATTTGTGATCGGACCACTGGATAAACAGAAGGTTAACGAGCTGGCGAGCATGAGCCTGTCAGTGCCTATTCTGACCCTGAATGTGATCGAACAAGCACCTGCCAACTTTACTAATTTTTATCAATTCGGCCTCAATCCTGAAGACGAGGCCCGACAGATTGCCGAAAGGGCCAGCCTGGAAGGTATGACACGGGCTATCAGCATCACCCCCAAGGGTGATTGGGGAACCCGACTTGCCGAGGTGTTCAACAAACGCTTCCAGGAGCTGGGGGGCGTTGTGCTGGAGCAGGCACAATATGATTTTCGCAGTAATGATTATTCCGCGCCGATAAAGAAAATACTCAACATTGATGAAAGCGAAAGGCGTTTCCAGAGTCTGCGCTATTCCGTATCCTCCGAACTGAAGTTTGTCCCCAGACGAAGACAGGATGTGGATTTTATTTTCATGGCCGCTTTTCCGCGACAGGCACGTTTAATCAACCCCCAGCTACGCTTCCATCATGCAGGCGATATCCCCGTCTATACCACGTCCAGTGCCTATAACGGACAGGAAAGCGTACAAAAAAACAAAGACTTAAATGGAATTTTTATCTGCGACTCTGACTGGATTCTTGCCCCTGATAACGATAGCAATCCATTACGAAAAAAACTGGATGAGTTATGGCCCAAACGCATGCAACGCTATCCACGCTTGTTTGCATTGGGCATAGATGCGTACAGCCTGCCCGGGCAACTGAACTGGTTACAAAATAATTCTGCCGAAAGCTTTGAAGGTGTCACTGGCAGACTCAACCTGAATGATAGAAACCAGGTACAACGTACCTTGAAATGGGGGCAGTTCAGGAAGGGCATTCTTTCCCCCATAGCAGATACCACCAGGCAATGATGTCATAACAAAACCATAAACCACCTGGACGAAAGGAGTCGTCATGCCAAAAGACCCTATAACAGTAGGCAAACAGGCGGAACACATCGCCTGTCAGTTTTTGCAAGATAAAGGCCTGATCCACAAAGCATCAAACTACCGCTGTAAGCAGGGAGAAATTGACCTGATCATGATGGACGGCGGAACCCTGGTCTTTGTCGAGGTACGTTATCGCAAGTCAAGCCTGTTCGGTACGGCCGCAGAAACGATAGATACACGCAAACAACACAAACTGATTTTAACTGCCCAACATTACCTCTCCGCCAAAGGCAAACACCACTCAGCCAGTCGGTTTGATGTCATCTCAATGCAAGGATCGATCAATTCCGCCCACATTGAATGGATCCAGCATGCTTTTATTTCCTGATGGCAATTGAACCTGGGCGACGGGTAGCCTATCATCCTTGCATTAACAGGCAGAGATGAGCCACTCCAGAATGAGTATTAGCCAGACAATTCAGAAAAATTTTACTGACAGCATCAAAACCAAGCAAAAAGCAGCCGAATCACTGCTTGAACCTACCCAACAGGCTGTCAGGACAATGATAGAGTGCCTGCAAAACGGGTACAAGATTCTCAGTTGTGGTAATGGTGGTTCCGCGGCCGATGCACAGCATTTTTCTTCCGAGCTCCTGAACCGTTTTGTCATGGAGCGCCCGGCATTGCCCGCGATCGCCCTGACGACCGACACATCGACACTCACTTCCATTGCCAATGATTACCACTACCACTTTATTTTCTCCCGCCAACTGGAGGCGCTCGGGCAGGATGGCGACGTCCTCCTGGCCATCAGCACCAGTGGTCAGTCGGATAATGTACTGGAGGCCATCAAGACAGCTCATGACAAGAACATCCGCTGTGTAGTACTATCCGGGCGTGAGGGTGGGAAAATAGCGGATATATTACACGAAAATGATGTAGAAATCCGTGTACCAGACGATAGCACTGCTCGCATTCAAGAGGTACACTTGCTGATTATACATTGCCTCTGTGATGCAATTGATTTGGAAATGTTTGCCTGATAGGAGTAAAAAATGACCAATATGTACAAAATTCTAGTCTTCCTGCTAGTTGGCTCGATCCTGGGTGGCTGCGCACCTGCTATCATCGTGGGTGGAAGCGCTGTTTCGGCCGCACACGATCGGCGTACGCTAGGGTCTTTTGTTGAAGACCAGAATATTGAACTCAAGGCTTACGACCTTCTGTCAAAGGACAAGGAGCTGGAAAGTCAAAGTCATATCAGCATCACCAGTTATAACGGCGTGGTCCTGATGAGTGGCCAGACACCTTCCCCTGCGATGCGTGCCAGCGCAGAGGAACAGGTCAGAGCGGTTCCCAAGGTTAAACAAGTCCATAATGAATTGACTATTGCGGCCCCCAGCTCAGTAGGTACCAGAAGCACCGACACCTGGGTCACCAGCAAAGTTAAAACAAATCTGTTCAAGGTAAAAGGTCACAAGGACTTCGATCCAACACGGGTAAAAGTGGTTACTGAAAATGGCACGGTCTATCTGATGGGCCTACTTAAGCCTGATGAAGCGGATGATGTTGTCAACGTTGTCCGCCAGGTCGGTGGAGTACAACGCGTCGTCAAGATTTTCGAATATATTCATTGATCAATGACGGTGAATTAACCCGCTACTGGAACAGACAAAACAATGCTGTTCCGGTAGCCATGAACCCGCCTCATCCACATAGCAATTAACATCTTAGCGAAAATATTCGCCGTGTTTTCCTGGCAAGTAGCGAGATGAGTTAATTTCGCTTAGACTTCGATGCATGTTAATCCCCCCTGAAATTATAACGGCCATCCAACATTGCGTTGGAAAAGATAATGTACTCACGGCTAAAGCAGATTGCTGGCCTTATGGTGGAGACAACAGTCGCCGTCATTCGATGCCGGATCTGGTCGTCTATGCAACCACGACAGCACATATTAAGACAATTGCCCTACTATGTTATGAACACGCCATCCCCATTATTACACGTGGACGAGGAACTGGCACTACGGGCGCGACCGTACCACTAAGCGGCGGACTGGTGCTGTCACTTGAACGCATGAACAAGATCTTGCAGGTATCGCCGCAAAATCGCTATATCATCGCCCAACCCGGTGTTACCAATATGGATATCCAGAGGGCCGCAGCCCAACATGGTTTTTTCTGGCCACCTGACCCTACCAGTGCCGAATTTTGCACCCTCGGTGGAAACCTTGCCTATAATTCTGCCGGACCCAGGGCGGTAAAATATGGAACACCCAGAGAAAACACCCTGGGACTCAAGGCCATCACGGGTTGTGGCGACGAAATCAGCACCGGTGTTTGCACGACCAAGGGTGTCGTCGGTTATGACCTCACCCGCCTGTTAATAGGCTCGGAGGGCACGCTGGCGATCATCACTGAAGCCACG
>JGI24023J19991_10001411_pt1 | contig 18397 bp, 10 predicted proteins | sample Cruoilmetagenom1_FD_19991 | JGI IMG/M metagenome (IMG submission 19991) | reverse complement strand
GCAGATGGTGTCTACAGCAACGTCAGGATGGATGACAGGCTGTGCCTGCTGGTGATTGTGGGATCAGACGATACCGGGCGCAAGGAGGTTCTGGCTGACGTTGTTGAGGGAGTGAAATTCAATGATGGTGAACGCGTAGAACCTGATCAACTACAGGATACGGCTGAGGCAGCCATACAACAGATTTGATTATAGCTCGATCAAACAGGCGCGTGTGTATACCAACTTCCACATTGATTATAACAGGCGCTATTAATCGGTGGCGCACCACCTGGTGATACAGACTGTTGAAGTTCATTCGATGTAGACAACAGTAGCTATCTATAGGAACGGAAAACGTGTTGCCAGACATCCATGCAGATATCGAATCGATGCGTATAGAACCTGACAGAACATCTACCGTCTGAGCATCAGGCTATCAACATGTGACCTCTATAGTAGCATTTCCTGTGCTGGTTCGGTGACATTGGAGTCACACCCCCGCACACTATTCTATTGTTTGCTTTAGAAGAAACGTTAAAAAGAAAAGAGTAGCCGCCGTATGCTGGAGCTATTTAGCAACGCCAAAAAGCATGGGTATTATGGTCTCAGAATGCCTGTGGACGCGCCCTGCAGGTCGGTTCTCCCAATACGTAGCGGTGTTTAATCCATTCTCAAACAAGGGGCAGATTAGATGTCTTTTGATTCACACAAACTACGATACGATGAGAGCTATACATCAATGCCAATAATTTTCGTAACTATTCAGTACTTGCTGGATCGCCACTGATTGCGGGCATATCTTCAGGAAATCGCCGTAAATACTTCCCTGTAGGCTCGAGTCGGCATCCCTGCCTCCTACGTTTCCTGAAGATACACCCGCAATCAGTGACTTGCTTGGTAAATTTAATCAGAAGCTGAATAGTTAATTATTTTCTATATATCTCTATTCACCACGTTATCCGGGATATACGCTCGGGCTCAGTTGCACTTCCGAGCAATCTAAATTTTTACAACAGTCATAGTATGTTTCACGTGAAACATTTGGAGAATATGTAAATTTGATCAACAAGATAGGGTATAATGCAGGAGTTAATTGGAGAAATATATGAGCTATGATTCAACATCCATAAAAGTACTCAAAGGTCTTGATGCAGTACGCAAACGTCCGGGAATGTATATCGGTGATACTGATGACGGTACTGGCTTGCACCACATGGTCTTTGAAGTCGTTGATAATTCGATCGATGAGGTGCTAGCTGGATATTGTCAAGAGGCAAACGTCACGATCCACACTGATGGCTCTGTCTCAGTCTCTGATGATGGTCGAGGCATTCCTGTAGATATACACAAGGAAGAGAAGGTTTCGGCTGCTGAGGTCATTATGACTGTGCTTCATGCAGGTGGAAAATTTGACGACAACTCATATAAAGTTTCCGGTGGTCTCCATGGTGTTGGCGTTTCAGTAGTTAATGCTTTGTCTGACTCACTGGAGTTGACCATCAAGCGTGATGGAAAAATTCATACTCAGACATATCACATGGGCGAGCCTGTTTCCCCTCTTAGGATCACTGGTGATACAGATGAAACTGGCACACTGATTCGTTTCAAACCGAGTTCTCAAATCTTTACAGACACAGAATTCCACTATGATATTCTTGCAAAACGGCTGCGAGAACTCTCCTTTCTGAATTCTGGTGCTCGAATCGCATTAACAGATGAACGTAGCGACAAGAAAGATACCTTTGAATATGAAGGTGGCATACGCTCATTTGTCGCACATCTCAACCGAAACAAGACCCCGCTCCACGAAAAAGTTCTCGATATAGTTGCTGAAAAAGATGATGTTACTGTTGAACTTGCAATGCAGTGGAATGAGTCGTATCAGGAAAATATATTCTGCTATACGAATAATATTCCACAACGTGACGGTGGAACACACCTGGCCGGGTTTCGTGCGGCACTGACACGCACGCTCAATCAGTACATTGAGAGTGCAGGCCTCGCTAAAAAGCACAAGGTTAAACCTAGTGGTGACGATGCACGCGAGGGATTGACCGCTGTACTCTCTGTCAAGATACCTGACCCGAAATTTTCATCACAGACAAAAGATAAACTGGTCTCATCCGAGATTAAAGGAATTGTGGAGGCATTGGTTTCTGAAAAGTTGAACGACTTTCTTCTCGAGAACCCTGGCGATGCCAAGACAATTACCAATAAAATGGTTGATGCTGCCAGGGCACGTGAAGCAGCAAGAAAAGCCAGAGAGATGACGCGGCGTAAAAATGTACTGGATATAGCCGGCCTGCCAGGCAAGCTGGCTGATTGTCAGGAAAAGGATCCGGCAAACAGTGAAATATATCTGGTGGAGGGTGATTCAGCTGGCGGTTCCGCCAAGCAGGGTCGTGACCGAAAAAACCAGGCGATACTTCCACTACGAGGAAAAATACTCAACGTAGAGAGAGCCCGCTTTGACAAAATGATCTCATCTCAGGAAGTTGGTACGCTAATCACTGCTCTTGGCTGTGGAATCGGAAACGAAGATTTCGACCCTGAAAAACTTCGATATCACCGCATTATCATCATGACTGATGCTGATGTTGACGGTGCTCATATTCGAACACTTCTACTGACATTCTTTTACCGGCAAATGCGTGAGCTTGTTGAACGTGGCCATATCTATATTGCACAGCCTCCCCTCTACAAGGTTAAAAAGGGTAAACAGGAGCGATACCTCAAGGATGATGCCGAACTCAATCACTATTTGTTGCATAGTGCTCTTGATAAAGCCAGGTTGCATGTTAATTCCGAGGCACCTGCTCTTTCGGATATTGCTTTGGAATCGCTGGCAACTGATTATGTGGCTACCACCAATATCATCCAGCGTCTTTCAAAGCGATATAATCCTCAGGCCATCAGAAAATTGCTCTCAATGCCGGCAATGAGTGATGAGGTATTCGATGACAGTTCGGCGCTTGAGCAATGGTTGTTGGAGTTTCAATCTCTCCTGAATGCGAGTACCTCTGCAGCAGAAGCCTATGAGATAGAGGCGTTGCAGGAGGATCATCAGCGCGGGATTCGTATGATTCATTCAGTTCATGGGATTAAAAATGAAGAGCTGGTGACATATGATTTTTTCAGGAGCTCTGATTATAAGAAAATTTCTTTAATGCATGATCAATTACAGGGTTTAATTGGTGAAGGTGCATATATTGAACGTGGTGAAAAGAGTCTACAAATCGACAACTTTGAGGAAGCCTTTAACTGGCTCATGGATGAAGCCAAGCGTGGCCAGCATATACAACGCTACAAAGGCCTTGGTGAAATGAATCCGGAGCAGTTGTGGGAAACGACAATGGACCCCAATGTGCGTCGCTTGCTGCAAGTCACGATCGAAGATGCTATCGCTGCTGATGAAATCTTTACGACATTAATGGGTGACCACGTTGAACCAAGGCGTGATTTTATTGAGCGCAATGCACTTGATGTCGAAAACCTCGATGTCTGATAGAGATGAAGTATCCCTGCCCAATTGAGGCGTACTGCAGTATTCGTTAACAGTTTGCAGTCTGTTGGAATAAGAATAATAGCAGCAGAGTGCTTGATTGCTATGAGCTTAATAAGATACTGCAAACTTCAAGATATCGAATCAACAGTCAGCAATCTAAAAAATTTGTGAATCTATCGATAGAAATATTATCCGTAACGATTCAGTAGCTGCCAGGTCGTTGCTCTTTTCTGCTGAATCATCCCGAAAAAATTGTGAATATATCCATGTAGACTAATGTTCCGTCAAGGTTGCATTGATGGGTTCAGTTGCACTGTCAGCGCTCATGGCAAGGCACGCCTTGTAACGAATAGCCCTGGTCCTTTGGAAGAGGAGTAACACCGTCATGGGCGCTGACAGGCTAACCCTTCGTGCGCTACTGTGGTGTCCCCCGCTACTGCGTTACAGCACTTGGCAAGGAGTAAGGCCATTGCCTGCGTACTGTGCCTTGTTGCGAAGCACCACAATAACGCTGCATCCATCAATCCAACCTTGACGGAGCACTAGAGTTGCTATCTCTCTCCTATGTTTTCTGCGGTTATTCCAGGAATCAGGGCTTTGGTTGAAAAATCCATCGCAGGCCGAATAGGTATTTATATTTAAGCCAGAATTGATTAATATAATCTTGATTAAACTATATTAATTTCAGGATTGAATAACAGATTTGTCTCAGCCTATAAAAAGTAGTGCCTGAGGATCGCAAACTCAGCTCAAATTAGCATAGTTGACAACAAGCCATTTGACACCTGTCTCCGCGAAATTCACCTGAACCCTGGCAGAAGACCCCTCTCCTTCACTATTCAAGATAATACCNTCTCCAAATTTCGGGTGGGTCACTTGCTGACCAAGATGGAACTGCCCATCACTGTTCGATNGCGCTGCCGGTGTATAGGGTCGGGATACCTGCGGTGCTGATCTGACCTCCAGCAGGTACTGGTGTGGAATTTCACGAAGATATCGTGATGGCAACGGGTAGCTTTCACTGCCATGCAGTCTACGGCTTTCAGCATGGCTGAGTGTTAACTGTTGCATTGCCCTTGTCATTCCAACATAGCAGAGGCGACGTTCCTCTTCGAGCCTTTCAGGATCATCTGCTGACATACGATGGGGAAAGAGTCCCTCTTCGAGTCCTCCTATGAAGACAACCTTGAACTCAAGCCCCTTGGCTGAATGTAGAGTCATCAGCTGGATACACTCCTCGTACTCCTGCCCCTGTTTTTCACCCGATTCGAGAGAGGCATGGGCGAGAAAAGCGTCCAGATCACTGAGCAACTCATCTTCAGGATTGATAAACTGACGTGCAGCGTTGATAACTTCATCCAGGTTTTCGATACGATCCTGCCCTTTACCGTCGCGGCTTTTTTGGAAGTGATCTCTTAACCCGGAAATATCAATGATCCTCGAAATATTTTCATGGAATGGAACACCATCATCTGCGCTACGATTATCTTCGATGAGATCTATGAAATGTTGTATTGCGTTCGCTGCACGGGTCTGCATAGCACCACCCTGCTTAAGCTCAATCGATGCCTGCCACATAGAGCATGAGAATTCACGTGCATGCAGACGTATCGCGTCGAGTGTTCTTGGTCCAATACCTCTCGGAGGCTGATTGACAGCACGCTCAAATGCAATATCATCAAGTTGGTTATTGATAAGACGTACATAAGCGAGAGCATCCTTCACCTCTGCGCGTTCAAAAAACCGCATACCGCCATAGACGCGATAAGGGATAGACGTTTGGATCAATGCCTCCTCAAAAAGCCGTGATTGAGCGGAAGTGCGATAGAGGATAGCAATCTCGGAACGTTGCTTCCCATGTTCAATCTGTTCCTGGATACGAGCGATGACAAATCTGGCTTCATCTACCTCATTGAAAGCTGAATAGAGGTGAATAGGTTCGCCGGCACCATCTTCAGTCCACAGGTTTTTACCCAGACGAGTTGGATTGTGCTCAATGATTGCATTTGCAGCGTTTAAAATATTGCCGCTCGATCTGTAATTTTGTTCGAGTTTGATCAATCTGGAGTTTGGATAATCATTTTGAAAATTGAGAATATTCTCTACGCGAGCACCGCGCCAACCATAGATTGACTGGTCATCATCGCCAACGACAAAGAGTGTATTGTGAGCACCCACTAACAGTTTGACCCATGCGTACTGTATACTATTGGTATCCTGAAACTCGTCAACCAGGATATGTGTGAAACGTTTGCGGTAGTGATCCAGCAGTTCCGGATCATTTAGCCAGAGTTCATGCGAGCGTAGCAGCAGCTCTGCAAAATCAACCACACCACCTCGTTTACAGGCATCTTCATACTCCTGGTAGATTCGAATCATCTGCTTTTGAAAAAAATCATCGCAGTCATCTATGTGCTGTGGACGTCGTCCCTCATCTTTTTGCGCATTGATGAACCACTGTATCTGCCGTGGCGGCCATCTGGAGTCATCAAGATCAAGTGATTTGAGAATTCTCTTGATGAGTCTGAACTGGTCGTCTGAGTCCAATATCTGAAATCCCTGTGGAAGCCCGGCCTCCTTCCAGTGTGAACGCAATAGTCGATGAGCAAGACCGTGAAAAGTACCAACCCACATGGCACCTGAAGGTATTGTAAGTAACTCATCAATGCGAGAGCGCATTTCGCGGGCTGCCTTATTGGTAAATGTAACCGCGAGGATATTCCAGCTTGGAACCTGCTCGACCTCGATCAGCCATGCAATACGATGAACCAGGACACGGGTTTTACCGGAGCCGGCGCCTGCAAGCACCAGATGGTTGCCGCCAGATGCTGTGACAGCCTCTCTTTGAGGATCATTTAGACCTTCAAGTATGTGGGATACATCCATAGTGAATACTCACTGATATTACGATGTTTTGAATTATAGTAGGAGCGATTTTACTGGGATAATAGAGGTGAATACAACTATTCTGTTACATGTTGCCTGAGAGCAAAACAGAGTGTAACTATTCAGTACCATCCGGGTCATCACAGTTTCCAGTCGTATCTTTCGTAATAAACGCTGTGAATAGATCCATGAAGGCTCGTGACGGCATCCCTGCCCCCTGCGTTTCCTGCAGATACACCCGGAAACAGTGACTTGGTACAGTGATGCACAATATGCTGGATAGTTACAACAAGGTAAGCATTCTCTATACTTTCTGGCATGATTGCTCTATAGCGAAGAGATGTCACTCAAGAGGTGAAATGAGAAGAATGAAATGGTCGGTTGTAAACAGGAAAACCCTTTTCAAGGGGTTTTTTCAACTTTCTGAACTCAAGATTACGCATCAGCTGTTTGCTGGTGGAGAGAGTCCATTGTTGAGACGTGAACTGCTTGAGAAGGGTGATGCTGTAGCTCTGCTGCCTTATGATCCTGTACGTGACGAATTGGTTCTTGTTGAGCAGTTTCGTATCGGAGCACTGGATGATCTTTCAGGCCCCTGGTTGATCGAGATTATTGCAGGCTACCAGGAGCCGCATGAATCGCCGGAGAGTGTCGCGGTCAGAGAAGCAATGGAGGAGACTGGCTGTCATATCGCGCAACTGCAATTTGTACAGCGATACTATTCAACTCCCGGTGGAAGTAGTGAACGGATCCATCTCTATTTTGGATTTACCGACACATCCGCTGTTGGTGGAGTTCATGGCCTTGAAGAAGAGGGAGAGGATATCAAGGTCAGGGTTGTTAGCAGCAAAACAGCATTTGAGTGGCTTGATAAGGGAAAAATTGATTCAGCGATACCGACAATTGCATTACAGTGGTTCAGGCTGCACCGTGAAGAGATTCGCCGCAAATGGTCCGGGGATAGCGAGACCAGATCTCAGACTGACGAAGTATGAGAGAAAACATACTCTTCTCGCCAGGACCGCAAAGGTTTTTCCAGGCGATCCTGGCGAGAGCCATTATTAGCATTCGACCTGTTTGTAAAGATGTTGGGGAGACATCAGAAAAAACAGNTAAGTGAGTGGCTACTTCTCTTGAGTCTCCTTATGCTATTGATGGANGATAAATCCTGGTGGTGCTTTTTTCCACGGGTAGCCGCCGATCGCCATCTGATATCCACGNTCAAAAAGTTTGCCCATGTAGACCGGATCAAACTCCTCTTTCGGCTCCTCGGTAAAATCCGGGGGAATGTAAGCGAGATTGAACTCATTTCCATCCCGTTCCGTCAATGCATAGATCTGGTAGAGATCACCAATACCCTGTGTTCTGATCAGCGAGTCAATGGTGCGTCCGGCNATGGGAAGAAGATTGCGCTTTATGCCGAGATAGTCNGGATCCAGAAATGAATTTCTGATGACATAGACATTGGGTTTGCCCTTCACCTTGAGCACCTTTTTGATCTTTCGCCAGTCAATCTCAGCCGGGTAAACGAACACCTGCGATCCTGTTCCGCCGTCAACATGCAATTCATCGTAGAGGACGCCATTGTACTCGACAGGAATGGAGACAGGAGGGAACGCAACCGGAATGGACGCCGATGCAAGCAGGATTTTGTGAATCAACTCGACTTTATCACTTCTGTTGCTGGCGGCTATGAACCCAATGTTCCAGATGACCGAGCGCCCGGCTTCAATGTTGACGGTGCCGATAAAGAGACGCCGCCCCCTCTTGGTTTCGCTGGCAATAGATTCGATTATCTCAACGGTAATATATTTTTTCAGTAATTTTTGTAGTGGTTCGGTGTGCGCAAGTGAATCACCCAATGCGACTGCGATAATATTCCGTTTTGTCGCTATATCCTTTGTCGATAACGTCGTGTAGATCTCCTTAAGCTGATCATCATAGGCGGATCCCAGGAATGCAAATGGAGCTGCAAGGGCGCCGGTGCTGACCCCTGTGACCATGGTGAACTCGGGGCGAGTGCCCGTAGCTGACCAGCCTGCAAGCAATCCGGCGCCATAGGCGCCATTGGCGCCGCCGCCCGAGATAGCAAGATAGTTGTGTGGTTTGCCATAAGTCCCTGAGAAATTTTGGCGTGCCTCGGCTTGCGACATTGTCAGCACTGATTTTCGGGTGAATTTAGGCGACTCATCACCCCAGAAACGGCCATGCGTGATCCCGGTTAGTTTCACCTCTTCGGTGAGGTTCTTTGGAACAGCATGGTGATTAGGAACAGTGGCGCAACCACTCAGAACGACAATAAGTGCAGTGCAGAACAGACAGATGCTTTTCATAGGCGATATTGTAGACATTTAGATGTGCAGATTACGGAAGTTATTTTTTTTCAGCAACTGTAACAGGAGCTTTGTTGCAACTGGTCCAGGGAACCTGAAGGTCAGCTCCTCCTTTGCATCGATAAACGGAGCCGTTGGAAAAGCCAACCCAGGCCTCGCGAAACTTGCCATCGGCGGCAATGGCAGTGACTGCCGCATCAGGAATATTTCCTGCTTCGGCACAGTTTGCCCAGGTTGGCCCGGCAGTTTCACCGCCACCAAGACAGTATTGGACCGTGCCATCACTATATCCAACCCATGCATCGCGGAAATTATCCTGATGACCGATGACTGTCACGGAACGCGCGGCCGACTCAGCCTTCTCAGACTCAGCAGCCAGAGGAGAGAGGAGTGATACAGCAGCCAGACTTACAAAATATTTCAGGAATCTCTTGGTTTTCATAAGTTCACATCCATTATTCAATATTAAGAGTACATTGTCACAGCAACAGTTTACCGGTGTGCGTCTCTTTATGAAAGGTGCGGTTTAACCCTGTTGTTGATGAATGCTCCTATAGCAGTCAGTTCGGGATATCTTTCAACCATCTCCATGATGTACTCGAGTACCAGCGGAATATCATTGAGGTACCCCTCTTTGCCGTCACGACGATAGAGCCGGGAGAAGATGCCGGCGACCTTGATATGGCGTTGTACGCCCATGAGGTCGAACCAGCGCTGGAATTTGCTTTCATCCTGCTGTGGCATCAGGCCTGACTGAATCGCCAGTTCACAGTAGCCTTCGGCCCAGGCATCGATCTGTTCAAGCGGCCAGCGAATATAGGCGTCCTTCAGCAGTGACACCAGGTCATAGGTGATTGGCCCGATGACGGCATCCTGATAATCGATAACGCCCGGGCCATGAGTTGCGACCAGCATGAGATTGCGCGAATGGTAGTCGCGATGGACGAAATGCTGCGGTTGCTGTAACGCATTGCCGATCAGCATGGCNAACAGCTGCTCCAGCATGCGGTTCTCATCATCAGTNAGTNTNAGCCCGAGGTGTTTTTGACACAGCCATTCGCGAAATAGCTCCAGCTCCATGCCAAGTAGTTCTTCATCGTAATGCGGGAGATCGTCAATATTNGTGCAGGCCTGAATGGCGGAGAGGGCGCCAAGCGCATCGCCATAGAGCCGGGGCGCAGTCTCATCATTGAGTTTGGAGAGATAGAGAGTATCGCCAAGGTCTTCGAGCAGCAGAAACCCCTGCTGCAGATCCTCTGCATGGATATGCGGGACATGCACCCCGGCAGCCTCAAGGCGTTTGCTGATATCAACAAAGGGTCGGCAATCTTCCTGCGGCGGCGGTGCATCCATGGCGATGCGGGTGGTGCCATCCTCCAGGGTGACGCGGAAATAGCGGCGAAAGCTGGCATCGCCAAACAGTGGATTGATGCTGTAGCCGTTGATGCTGCAGTCATTGGTTAACCAGGTGTTGAGCTTGGAGAGGCGTTCAGGCATTACTCTTCTCTGTGACGAATAGTTTATGAAAAATTCTGGAGCTGAATTGTCGCATATCATCGGCAATCATATAAAAACTTGGCAGTGCAACCAGGATCAGCCCGGTGGCGAACAGCAGTCCAAAACCAAGACTGATCGCCATGGGTGCGAGAAAGGCGGTCTGTCCGGTGGCAAAAAAGATCAGCGGCGAGATGCCGAGAAAAGTGGTGATGGTGGTGAGCATGATGGGGCGAATACGCATGCGTCCCGCTTCGACCATGGCGTCCATGCGGTTCATGCCCCTGCTGCGCAGTTTTCTGGCAAAGTCAACCAGGATCAGGGAGTCATTGACGACGATGCCCGAAAGGGCCAGAAATCCGATCATCGATAAAAACTGGATGTGGATGCCGAACAGCAGGTGGCCGATGATCACTCCGATCAGGCCAAATGGGATGGAGATCATCACCACGAACGGGTCTAGCACCGATTTGAACAGCGCAGCAAGAATGAAAAAGATGACGAAGAGCGCAATCACACCGGCTCTCTTCATTCCCGCCATCGACTCGTTGGCCTCTTTCTTGGAACCGAGGTAGAGCAGTCTGTAGCCGGGAAGAGTTTCTGCGAGGTTGCCGAAAGCAGCATCAATTTTCTCAACCACCTCGTTGGGTGTAATGATGCTTGAGTCCACGTCGGCAGTTACACTGGCAAGGCGCTCCATATCACGGCGGCGAATGCTGTCAAAGCCGCGACTTTTTTCAATTTTCGCCACATCTCCAAGGTAGATAGTGCGCCCGTCCTCGAGTGTGATCGGAAGTTGCTCCAGCTGAAAATTGCTGTGGCGGATCGATTGCGGGTAGATCAGTCGTACAGGAATGCGCTTGTTGCGCCAGTTGACCTGGGTGACTTCCAGACCGAGAAANCCGGTGCGCAGCGCGTTTGCCAGATTCTCCTGGGAGAGTCCGAGCTGCCTGCCGTGCTCATTGAGCTGGTAACGGTATTCCAGTTTTCCCGGCTCCATGTCATGCTGAACATCGTGCACACCGGGGATCTTGTTTAGAAATGCAGTCAATTGCTGCGCCTGCTGCTGCAGTACGGCAACTTCCTCTCCGGCGATACCCACCTCGATATCCTTGCCTTCGGGGCCGCCCGAGGGCCGCAAAATTGAGAGCTTGCTGATGCCGGGATTCGTCAGCATGCGCTCACGGATATCGTTGATGATCTCGTCGGTCGGCCGTTCACGGCTTCCTTCACGATTGAACTTGAGACTGACGATGGGCGAGACATAATTTTCGATGAATCCTATCGGCTTTCTCTTTTCCAGATCAACGATCAGCTGTATCTGGTTATTGCCGAATTTTACCCGGTTGAAATCGATGAAAGTAACGCCGATATTGGTCAACACGGTACTCAGCTCATCCTCCTCGAGCTGCTCGAACAACATCTGCTCCATCTGCTGAGCAAGTTCGGATGACTCCTCCAGAGTGTATGTCACCGGGGCTTCTATATTGATAAAGAATTGCCCCACATCGACATGGCCAAACAGCAAAAACGGGATGCGGGTGACAGCGATGGTGACGACAATGGTGAGCACGCCGATGGTGATCAGTGCTGTATGGTAGCGGTAGTGTAGTGCTGCACGCAGCAGTTTCAGATAGTTCAGGTTCATGCGCTTCCACACGGCGCGATGATCCTTGCGCGCTGAAGCCGGCTTTAGCCACTCTGCGGCATGCGACGGCAGTATGCCGAATGCTTCGATCAGTGATCCTGCCAGCGAAGCGATAACCACGGCGGGGATGACCGAGATGAATGCGCCCATGGTGCCGGTGATGCCGAAAATCGGCATAAAGGCTGCAATGGTGGTGGCGGTAGATGCGACGACGGGCCAGAAAACCTCTTTGGCGCCCTGACTGGCCGCATGATGCGGCTCCATCCCCTCCTCAACATGACGATAGACATTTTCGGTCACGATGATGGCGTCATCGACGACGATTCCCAGGGCGACCAGAAAGGCGAACAGCGACACCATGTTGATGCTGTATCCGGCATAGTGGATGAAGATCACCGCTGTTAAAAAGGAGACAGGGATGCCCAGTGCAGTGATGCCGGCAACGCGAAAATTCAGCAGCAGATAGAGCGACAGCAGCACCAGTGTCAGACCGACAATGCCGGATGAGGTCACGGTGTTGAGGCGTGTTTTGACATACACGGAGAAGTCGCTGAAGAAGCCGGAACCCATCCCGGCAGGGAGGCGCTGCTGCAATGTATCGGCGTACTCCCTGACCGTTTCGGCAACTTCGATGGTCGAGCCGCCCGAGGTTTTGTTGATGGTGAGATTGACGGAGGGCTTGCCCATAAAACGCCCCAGCGTGACAGACTCTGCAAATCGGAGTTCGCTGCCGGCGATATCACCCAGGCGCAGCAAACCGCCCTCGTCGTTACTGCGGATGGGTATTTTTGCCATCGCCTGCTGCTGCGGAGCCGTGCCAATGCCGCGCAGACGGATATCACCTTCGCTGGTGCGCAGTGATCCGCCGGGCAGATCACGCAGGTTGCTGCGTAATGCCTGTGCGATCTGTTCAAGCGTGACGTGATAAGCGGCCAGTTTAGCCGGATCGACGATGACCCACAGCTCCCATTCGCGGTCTCCGGCAATTCCGACCGAGGCAACATCCTTTAACTGCGCCAGCTCCCGGCGGGTATCATCGGCAAGCTGGTTGAGGTAGTCACGCGAGACATCGCCATAGAGACTCAATGAAATCACCGGAAAACGGCTCTCCAGGCGCGTCATGGTGGGCTCGTCAACCTCTTTGGGAATGTCGGGAATCACCTTGTCGATNGCATTTCTCGCATCGCGCAGAAAATCATCGACATCGGCATCGCTTTTGAGATTGATGAGGATTTTGGATATCCCCTCGCTGCTNGTGGAGGTCATCACATCCACGTCTGCCAGGCCATCGAGCTCCTCCTCAAGNGGCAGGGTCACCTGGCGCTCCACCTCCTCCGGNGCCGCGCCCTCGTAGAGGGTGATGATTTGTACCTTGTCTTCCTGGACGGTGGGAAACATCTCCTGCGGCATGGCCGCCCATGAGAGCAGTCCAACCAGTGTCACCAGCATCAGCGACAGGTTGACCAGCAGAGGATTGCGGATGGAGAAATCGATCATTCAGCAATCTCTTCCGTTTCCACGCGTTGCCCATCTGCNAGCGCGGCGACATCCCGTGCGACGATCAGCTCACCGGGTNCGACGCCCACTCTGATCTGCTGCCANCCACTGTGGAGGATGCCGGGAGTAACGCGTCGTCGTTCCAGTTTGTTTTGTTTGANAACGAACAGCGAATGGCTGCCGTCATCATTCAACAGCGCGGTTACTGGAACTACTGTTGCATCGGATGCAGCGGCTGTCGGCAGATCAACGAGGGCTATCTGACCGGGAATCAACTCCTCTCCATGAACCGCTATAAGTGCTGGATGGGTGGCAGTGGTTGCATCAGGATCAGGCTGGATTGAGACCAGGGTTCCACTGTACTCGCTGCCATCGACAGTGACTATGATGGTTGCGCCCTGCTGCAGTCCCTTGACGACGGAGGCGGGAAGATTGAAGCGCGCCTCGAGCTGAGCGTCAATTACCTCCACAGCCATACCACTCAGGGTTGTGGCGTAGTCGCCGGGGTCGACACTGACCTGGTTGACGAGCCCGTCGAATGGAGCACGCAGGGTGGTTCTTTCAACATTACGCTGCGCCTTGTCACGAGCAGCTTTTTTCAGGGCGGTTCGCTGTTGTGCGGTGTCCAGGGCAAACTTGAGGCGCAGATGCTCACCGCGCAGCTGTGTCAGTTTTTGCCGGGCTGCATCGAGTGATGACTGCGAACTGAGCTTGCTGCCGAGTTTTCCGAGTCGATCAACCTCGGCTTGTGAAAGTTGTTCATTTTGTATTGCCAGCGCCAGCAGTTCACGATCGCGCTCGATACCGGTGGTCTCCTGCTGCAGCATCGCTTCTGTCTCGCGCAGACGATCCCGGTAGTCCTCTGCATCGATCATCAGCAGTGTTTCTCCCTTCTCTACACGCTGTCCGGGCTCAATTTTTACGCTGGTGATGACGCCGGGGATTTGAAAGTATAAATTGGCGCGGCGCGCCGGCTCCAGGCGCCCGGTTACCTGCAAAGTGGGTTTTAGTGTTTTAGCTGCTACAATGATTGTCTGAACACGGGTAACCTGTGCTTCTCTGGTGTCGTTTTTTGGAGGCGGTTTAAAAGCGATCAGCAGTTTCACCGCCAACAGGGTGACAGCTATGATAGCGGCCAAAGATAGAATTCGAAGCATTGTGCGCATGAGTTATTTTGTAATCCTTGAGTGACCAGTCATCTTTACAAATGAATCAATTTTTAATCATGACTCTCGCAAAGACGCAAAGACACAAAGAGTCTTTCCTGGTGGTCTTTGCCTCNTTGCGAGAGATTAAAAGATCAAGTCTCAGCAGCNTATTCTAATAGAGAACACCAGTCGCGTGAGAAAGTTTCATCTTTTGACCATGCCAGCGCTGTTGTTATTGACAGCCTCAACTTCAGCCGGGAGCATTACACCGTCCTGTCAGGCACGCACCAATGTCTTTGAGGAGGTGGAGGATCTCGCTGACAAGGTCAAAATTGTCGCAGACAGCGGCGAAGTCTTCATGAAAAACGAGTTGCTGGTTTTCAGCGGCAATGTGCAGATGAGACATGCTCAACAGAGTGTAGGTGCAGATGAAATTCGCTACTCACGCAAGCTGAACCAGGCCACTGCGACAGGTGATGTGAGTTTACGGCAAGCCGGTTTCGAGGTGGATGCGCAGAGTGCGACGGTGGATATCAACAGCCGCACGGCTGATCTGCAAAAAATCAACTATCGTATACTTGAAGTTGGCGGCCAGGGCAAGGCCAGCAGCGCCAGCGTCAGGGAGAAGGGTGTTTCCAGGTTGCATGACATTACCTATAGCACCTGCCCTCCGGAGGATGAAGTCTGGCGCATCTCTGCAAAAAGCATCGATATTGACAGGGAAAACGGCGTCGGCAAGGCAACTGGCGCAAGGGTCTCATTTAAGGGAGCAACGACTCCAGCGCTCCCCTCTATTTCGTTTCCGCTCGACGACAGCCGCAAGAGCGGCTTTCTGGTTCCCATAATCGGCTACTCTGAAAGCACCGGGCTGGATTTTTCGATACCCTACTACTTCAATATAGCGCCTGATTATGATGCAACGCTGACGCCGCGAATTACCTCTGAACGCGGGGCATTGATGGGGGCGGAGTTCCGCTACCTCACCCCAATTCACACAGGCAGCCTGTTTACCAATATCGCTTTTCATGACCCCAAATACTCAGATGGTGACCAGACACGCTACGTGATCAGTGTCAAGAATCAATCACGATTCAATACGCATCTGAAGGCGGATATTAATTACAACTATCTCTCTGACAATGACTATCTTGAGGATTTCAGCAGCAATCTGTCACTCAGGAGCAGCCGCTACGCAACCCAGGCGGCGCGACTCAGTTATGATGAGGAGAACTGGAGTAGCAACCTGCTGGTAGAGAATCTTCAGGTGATCGATGATGAGACCGCCGAAGCATATCGGCGCATGCCTCAGCTGGATTTTAACTGGTACAAGGTCCACAACTATAGCCTGGTGAGCCGCCTTGATGCCCAGCTGACACGCTTTGAAAAAAGCGACGCGGTGGATGGAGGGCGGCTTCATCTGCGACCTGCTGTGGGAGTTGACTGGATAAAGCCCTGGGGACATGTGAAAAGCATGCTCACAGGCCACTATACAGACTACAGTCTGGAGAATGTCNGCCCGGGTGATCCCGCGACGATTACACGCAATCTCTATACCNTCTCTGCTGATNCAGGACTCTTTTATGAGCGNCAGGCGGAGTGGTTCGATCATGGTGGACATCAGACGCTGGAGCCCCGGCTCTTCTACCTCTATACGCCCTTTGAAGAGCAGGAGGATATTCCGCTTTTTGATACCAAGCTTGCCGATTTCAGCTTTGCCAGCCTGTTTCGTGAGAATCGCTATGCAGGATTCGACCGTATCGGGGGAGCCAATCAGATTACAGCTGCGGTGACCACCAGGTTTATTGACGACAGCAGCCAAATAGAGTGGCTGCGGGCAAGTTTTGGACAAATATACTACATCGATGAGCGCAGTGCGGCAGCGTTCCCGGATCAGGTGGAAAATACCGATACATCGCAATTTGTTGGCGAATTATATGCTCGCCTGACTGATTTGTGGTCGACAGAGGCTGTATTGCAGTGGGATCCGCATGAAGAGCTTGTTGAAAAAAGTCTGTTGCGCCTCAGCTATCATGACGATCCGAAGATGCGCTTTCTCAGTTTTGCTTACCGAAAAGATCGCTCTCAACCTGCTGAATTTACAGATTTTTCTTTCCGTATGCCGTTGAGCACAAAGATGAATGCCGTGGGGCGATGGCAGTATTCACTGCTCGATAAAAAGTCACTGGATACGATAGCCGGCATCGAGTATGACTCCTGTTGCTGGCGTCTGCGGGCTGTCGCGCAACAGAGTATTACCGACAACGGCCGGGATAATGATGTGGGTTTTTATCTGCAGCTGGAGTTGAAGGGGCTTGGTGGAATTGGTTCGGGAGGGATAGACTCTGTTTTATCGAAAAATGTCTACGGCTATGATGGTTTCGAGTATTATTAGCAGGTTTTAGGTCTTCCCGCCTAATACTTAAAACCTAACACATTGCACTGCTTTGAGTTTTCTGGAATTATATTGAGATGAACATGACACGAATATTGATAATTGCAGCCATGGTGATGATGTCGCTGCCCCTTCAGGCAGCCCGCCCGATTGACCAGATTGTTGCGGTGGTTGACGATGATGTGATCCTGCGATCGGAACTCAATCGCGCGTTGCGGGGTTCGCCGAGACCCGCCGGTGTTTCAAAAAAACAGCATGAAGAGCAGGTGTTGGAAAAACTGATCTCGAACAAGGCGTTGCAGCTTTCCGTCGTAAAAAGCGGTGTCAAGGTGACTGAGGCGGAGATCGATGAAGCCGTAGCCCTGATCGCAGCACAAAATAAAATCACGGTTGCTTTTCTAAAAGAGGTACTACAGAGGCAGGGGCAGGATTACGGCGCTCTGCGCAAGAGCATCTCCGAGCAGTTGTTGATGCGAAACTTTCAGCGCAAAATGCTCAGCAACCTGGTCCAGGTAACAGATTCTGAGATCGATGATTATCTGGCGCTTTATGGGTCGGCGGGCAAATCCAGCACTGTGACGCAGATACACTCGCGGCATATTCTGCTGCGTACGGGAGAGACGCGTTCCAATAAGGCCGCACAAAAAGAGTTGCAGGAGTTTCGTTCGCGTATCATTGCGGGCGAATCCTTTGCTGATATAGCACGGGCGTTTTCCGATGACACCGCCTCTGCACTGAATGGCGGAGACCTGGGCTGGTTATCACCGGGTGTGGCCACACCCCAGTTTCAGGCTGTCATGGATCGCACCGCGGTCAATGCGGTCAGCCAACCCTTTCAGTCCCCGTTCGGCTGGCATATCCTGAAAGTTTTGGGGCGGCGTAATCATCAGGGCGCCGACACCTCGGCGCGTGATGCAGCACGTGAAAAAATACAGCAGCGCAAAATCGAAGAGAATGTTGCCCTGCTGACGCGCAGGATACGCCAGCAGGCCTATGTAGAAATATTGCTGGATCCTGCTGAGTGAATCGACGTATTGCGGTGACATGCGGGGAGCCGGCAGGCATTGGCCCGGATCTCTGCATACAACTGATACAGCAGCAGCATGGTGAGCTGCTGTTTATAGGTGATCCTGATGTGCTCGCGCACAGGGCGTTGCAGTTGGATATGCCGCTCTCCCTGCATCTTCTCGATGCTGCAGACGAACGCATGGTGCATCAGTCCGGTGTCATGAATCTGCTGCCAGTCACGTTTCCCGGCGAAGTGGTTTGTGGGAAACTCGATGCTGTGAACAGTGCAGTGGTGCTGGAAACTCTCGATATCGCAGTCAAAGGCTGTCTCAGCGGCGATTTTTCCGCCATGGTGACCAACCCTGTGCATAAAGGGGTGATCAATGACGGCGGTTTTTCCTTTAGCGGCCATACCGAATATATCGCAGCGCAAACAGGAGGTTATCCGGTTATGATGCTGGCCTGCGAGGGGCTGCGGGTTGCGTTGATGACCACTCATCTGCC
>JGI24023J19991_10001408_pt1 | contig 18418 bp, 11 predicted proteins | sample Cruoilmetagenom1_FD_19991 | JGI IMG/M metagenome (IMG submission 19991) | reverse complement strand
ATCCGAGAGAGCAAAACCACAGGAATAGCGAGCTATTTCGAGGCTTTTGAGAGTGAGGTGTCAGCCAAAGATGGGCTGAAGCTGAGATGCAAAAATGTGAAGTTATTTTCCGCGAGCCCTAAAGGTCACCCCGCCCTTTTTTTATCCGCTTCACCAGCCTTATGCCCGGCGTGGGCTGAAATGAATGCTGCCATAAAATAGACCATTTTTATATCTCCATATCACCTTTCCGAAAATATTCCGATATGTTACGACGTGATTGTGAAATGAATGCCATATTTTTCCTGCCAACTATCACCGCAATTGCCTATCCCCGTGGCTGTTTCTGAAAATCGTTTACCCGTTTTTGGAATATGGGTCATTCGGAAAATTTTTAACATATTGATAAACTAAGTAATAATGAACATTATCACCAAAATACGCATCCACTTTTTTGTTACGGTATGCACCTTGCTATCTCATAAATCTAAAAGAAAAATCAGCTGAATTTGAGTGTTTTATTCTATCGGAGTACTGAAAAAAAAGGATAAAGAGATGACTCGATTGTTTACGTTGTTAGTTGTTCCGTTTTTAGTCCTGTTCTTATCTGCCGGTGGCGCGATGGCAATAAATATTACCATTTGGGATGGAAATGGCGATGGAGAAAATGTACTATATGGCGGTGAAGATGGTGAAACGGAACCCGGGATGATAAACAGCCAAATATGGGATCTTGAGGCTTTTTTGCTTACCGGAACGATGCTGACCATGGTAGGCGGTTATGATTTTAAAAATGGTGTCGGTGGATATACATCCGGTGATATTTTCATCGATGTCACCGGCGATGCGGTGTATGGAGATATCCACGATTCATCTACCGCTGGGAACCAGGTAGTCAATAATGACTTTGGATATGACTATGTTCTAGACCTCGATTTCGATTCCACGACTTTTGAGATATTCGAGATTGATTCATCGTCAAAGGTTATAACATCGTACTATACAGCGAACCAGGGCTCAAATCCATGGCTATACGAATCAGGCGGCCATGAAATAGGGACAGGTCAATTTCTATTCCAGAATGGCCTTTCCGATTCAGATGGGTTGTTTGGTGGATCTCATTATGCACTGAGTTTGGATATCGGTTTCTTGTTGGACGAAGGTTTTGCCGGGAAAGATTTCTACACCCATTTTACGATGGAATGCGGCAACGACAATTTAATGGGAAAGGGCGTTGCCCCCGTCCCCGAACCCGCCACCATGCTGCTGCTGGGCACCGGCCTCATCGGCCTGGCCGGGGTGAGCCGAAAGAAGTTCAAAGAATAGGAAAAACCCTCCTGAACGTTTTAAAGGCGGACGCCGTTTTCACGGCGCCCGCCTCTGAATTTATAGTGTCTGCGACGCCTTCACCGGATGGGCCTTCAAATACTCCAGCCGGTTCAAACCGTTGATGTAGGCCTTGGCGCTGGCGGTGATGATGTCCGGGTCGGAGCCGCGGCCGAGGGCCACCAGGCCGTTTTCACGCAGGCGCACGGTGACCTCGCCCTGGGCATCGGTGCCGCCGGTCAGGGCGCTGACCGTAAAACGCAACAGCTCGGCACCGGCATCCGTCAACTGGGCGATGGTGTTGAAGGCCGAATCGATTGGGCCGTTGCCGTAGTTGGCGCCCTTGACAGGGCGTCCGTTGATGGAGAGTTTGACGCTGGCCATGGGCATAACCGTGGTGCCGCAGGTGACGTGCAGGTAATCCAGTGAGAAGACTTCGGCGGATCTGAGCAAGCCTTCGGTGATCAGTGCTTCAAGGTCTTCGTCCATGACGTGCTTTTTCTTGTCGGCCAGGGCCTTGAACTGTTTGAAGACCGTCTTCAGCTCCTCTTCAGAGAGGTCATATCCCAGATCTTTCAGGTGGGCGTACAGGGCATGGCGGCCGGAATGCTTGCCAAGGACCAGCTGGTTGCGGCTCAGGCCGATGGTCTCCGGCTTCATGATCTCGTAGGTCATGGGGTTTTTGAGCATGCCGTCCTGGTGAATGCCCGCCTCGTGGGCAAAGGCGTTGGCGCCGACGATGGCCTTGTTGGGCTGGACCATGATGCCGGTGATCATGCTCACCAGGCGGCTGGAGGGGAAGAGATGCTCGGTCTTGATGCCGGTTTCAAAGGGCATGAGGTTCCGGCGGGTGTGCAGGGCCATGATCACCTCTTCCAGGGAGGTGTTGCCCGCCCGTTCGCCGATGCCGTTGATGGTCACTTCGGCCTGCCGGGCGCCGGCATTGATGGCGGCGATGGTATTGGCCGTGGCCAGTCCCAGGTCGTTGTGGCAATGGATGCTCAAGGTGGCCTTGTGCATGTTCGGGGTGTTGGCCATCACATACCGAACCATCTCCTCGAACTCTTGTGGAATGGCGTAACCCACCGTGTCGGGCAGGTTGACCGTGGTGGCGCCGGCTTCGATGGCCGCGCCGAAGACCTTGCACAGGTAATCCCGGTCGCTTCGCGAGCCGTCTTCGGCGGAAAACTCCACGTTGTCGGTGAAGGTTTTGGCATACTTGATCGCCTCTACTGTCGCCTTGAGTACCTCCTCCCGGGACATCTTCAGCTTGTAGTCCAGGTGGATGTCCGAGGTGGCGATGAAGGTGTGAATACGGGGTTTCACGGCATGCCGGATCGCACCCCAGGCCAGGTCGATGTCGCTCTTGTTGGCTCGTGCCAGGCCGGCCACTTCCGTTTTTTTAAGTCGTTCGGCGATTTTGGAAACCGCTTCGAAATCCCCTTCGGAGGCGGCGGGAAACCCCGCTTCGATAATATCTACGCTTAACTTTTCCAACTGGACGGCCAGCCGCAGCTTTTCATTGGTATTCATGCTGGCGCCGGGGCTTTGTTCGCCGTCCCGCAAGGTGGTGTCGAATATTTTTATCTGTTCGGTCATTCTGCTCTCCTTTGAATCGTAGGTCTTTTACTACCAATCTATTTCCTAAGCGGCCTTGCCGGATTTCGATGGCTGGCATGTCTGCCCGGCTTCTTTGGATAGCTTGTACTGAAAACTGTCAGCCAGGGCCTGCCAACTGGCCTCGATGATGTCTTCGGAGACGCCGATGGTGCTCCAGATCTGGTCCTGATCCCGCGACTCGACCAATACGCGGACTTTGGCTTCGGTACCGTCACGGCCATCCACCACGCGCACCTTGAAGTCCACCAGTTTCATGGTGTCCAGGTCCGGATAGAAGTTTCCCAATGCCTTTCTAAGGGCATTGTCCAGTGCGCTTACCGGACCGAGGCCTTCGGCGGCGGTGATCTCGTGATTGTCTCCCACCGAAATTTTTATGGTGGCATGGGCCGAACAGGGTAAATCTTTGTCCTTCTCGATGGTCACCCGGAAGGATTCCAGATCGAACAATGGCTTGAACTGTTCGGTAAACTTTTCCAGCATGATCTGAAAAGAACCGTCGGCCACGTCGAACTGGTAACCTTCGTCTTCCATCTGCTTGATCGCGGCAACGATGGTTTTGCTGTCGCAGCCGTTGGCGTGCAGGTCCACCCCCATCTCCTTGGCCTTGTACTCAACATTGCTCTTGCCGGCCAGGTCGGACATGAGTACCCGGCGCTGATTGCCCAGAAGCTCCGGATCCATGTGCTCGTAGGCCCGGGATTCTTTCATGATGGCGCTGACATGGATGCCGCCCTTGTGGGCGAATGCGCAGCGTCCCACGAAGGGGCGGGTGTTCAGCGGAACGATGTTGGCGGTCTCGCTGACATACCGTGAGAGGCTTTTCATACCACACAGTTTTTCTTCGGGGATGCAAGGCCGGTTCATTTTGGCGCTAAGAATGGGAATGATGCTGGTCAGATCGGCATTGCCGCAGCGTTCTCCGTAGCCGTTGATTGTGCCTTGAACCATAACGGCCCCGCAATTGGCGGCGATGATGGCGTTGGCCACGGCCATGCCGCAGTCGTTGTGGGTGTGGATGCCCAGTTTAATTTGCCGCTGCTCGCCGAATTGCGTCTTCAGGTATCGCGTGACCGATCGGGTTGCCGATTCAATCTCTTGGGGCATTGACCCACCGTTGGTATCGCACAGAACCAGAAAGTCGGCGCCGGCGTTAAAGGCCGCTGCCAGGGTCTCCAAGGCATACTCCGGGGTCTCTTTGAACCCGTCGAAAAAGTGCTCGGCGTCATAGACGACCTCCCGGCCGTTGGCCTTGAGAAAGGCCACACTGTCGGCGATCATGGCCAGGTTCTCCGCCAGGGTGTTGTCCATGATGGACAGCACGTGAAGGGGCCAGCTTTTGCCGAATATAGCCGTCGTCGGCGTATCGCTTTCGATAATCGCCTTCAGGTTGGAATCGTCGGCGGCCTTGATGCCGGGTTTGCGGGTGGACCCGAAGGCTGCGATCCGGGCGGATGTGAAACGCTCCCGCTTGGCCAGATCAAAAAAGCGCATGTCCCGGGGATTGGAGCCGGGCCATCCGCCCTCGATGTAATGGATGCCCATCTCATCCAGTCGCATGGCGATCTTCAGCTTCTCATCAGCCGTGAAGCTGATGTTTTCTCCCTGGGTGCCGTCTCTCAAGGTGGTGTCATAGATAAGGATCGATTCCATTGTTTCTCTCCTGACACTGCTACGGCGTCGGGGCCCGGCGTATGGTGCAGACCAGACCCCGAACCCTTTATTTGCGTCGGTTTTCCGGTCGAAGAGCGCGCACGGCGGCACCGGCCCGCCACATCTCGGAATCGTGGATAACCTTCAGTTCCGCATCCAGCCGCTCCCGGTAATCCGGGGCGCTGTTGCAGTCCAGGGTCCGCCGGGTCTCTTCACCGGAGACAACGCTATTATACAGCTGTTCGAAAACCGGTGCCACGGCATCCCGAAAACGCGGCGCCCAGTCCAGGGCGCCGCGCTGGGCGGTGGTGCTGCAGTTGGCGTACATCCAGTCCATGCCGTTCTGGGCCACCAGGCGAATCAGGCTCTGGGTCAGTTCTTCCACGGTCTCGTTAAAGGCCTCGCTGGGGCTGTGGCCGTTCTTGCGAAGTACCTTGTATTGGGCTTCCATGACACCGGCCAGGCACCCCATGAGCACGCCGCGTTCGCCGGTGAGATCACTGTGGACCTCTTTTTCAAATGTGGTGGGGAACAGGTAACCGGAGCCGATGGCGATGCCCAAGGCGATGGTTCGCGCCTTGGCCTTTCCGGTATAGTCCTGGTGAACGGCGAAGCTCGAATTGATGCCGCTGCCGTCCAGAAAGTTGGTGCGTACCGTGGCGCCGGAGCCTTTTGGTGCGGCCAGGATCACATCCACATTTTCAGGGGGAACGATGCCGGTCTGATCCCGGAATACGATGCCGAAGCCATGGGAAAAGTACAAGGCGTCACCGTCGTTGAGGCAGGCTTTTATTTTAGGCCACATGGCCACCTGGCCGGCATCGGAGAGCAGGTACTGGACGATGGTTGCCTTTTGGGCGGCTTCCTCGATGGGAAGCAAGGTTTTTCCGGGGACGAAACCGTCGGCCACCGCCTTGTCCCAGGAGGCCGTACCCTCCCGCTGCCCAATGAGCAGGGCAATGCCGTTGTCGCGCATGTTCAACGCCTGGCCCGGGCCCTGGACGCCATAGCCGAGCACGGCAACCGTTTCGTTGTCCAGCACCTCCCGTGCCTGCTGGAGGGTGAATTCCTCTGAGGTGATCACTTCTTCAATGGTCCCGCCAAAATCGATATTTGCCATCTGATACTCCTCATTTACATTTTAATTCCGGAAGGTTGCCATTCATTACCTGTCGGAATGGTTTAATTAACCGGCGCCGCATGCCCCAACGGCATGCCGTCGACGGTTCAGTGGGGTTCCCTGAACAGGGCGATGGTGCCTGTGCGGGCAATCTTTTTGATGCCAATGGGTTTGAGCAGGTTGATTAGGGCCTTCATCTTGTCTTCCGTCCCGGTGGCCTCGATGATATAATACTCGGGCCCCACATCAACGATCTTGCATCTGAAAATGTCGACTATCCGTAATATCTCGTCACGGTTTTCCGGTTTGGCACGAACACAGACAAGCGCCATCTCCCGTTGAACCGATCCGGACCCGGTAAGGTCCCTGAGCTTGATCACATTGATCAGTTTTCGAAGCTGCTTTTCGATCTGTTCAACAAGTGGTGCATTGGCTTGGGTGACGATGGTGATCCGGGATACTTTGGGATCGATGGTCTCGGCCACGCAGAGGCTTTCGATGTTAAATCCACGACCGCTGAATAATCCGACGATCCGGGAGAGCACCCCCGGCTCATTGTCCACCAGCATAGTCAATATGTGTTTTTCTTCCGTCATTTTATTTTGTCCCCAATTTTAAACCAGCAGCATTTCCGTAATGGGTGCCCCGGCCGGTACCATCGGATACACACATTCTTCCTTGGCTACCCTGAAATCCATGATCACCGGGCCGGGGGTTTCCAGTCCCCGGCGCAGGACGCTCTTCACCTCATCGGGTCGGGTGGCCCGCAGCCCGGAGGCGCCAAAGGCTTCGGCCAGTTTGACAAAATCGGGCGCATGATCCATGCATGTGCAGGCGTAGCGTTTGTCGTAGAATAATTCTTGCCATTGGCGGACCATGCCCAGGTAACAGTTGTTCAGGATGACGACCTTGACCGGCAGTTTATACTGTACGGCGGTGGCCATCTCCTGGATGTTCATCTGGATGCTGCCGTCTCCGGCCACATCTACAACCAGGGCATCGGGGAAGGCCACCTGGGCGCCGATGGCTGCCGGTAAGCCGAAACCCATGGTGCCCAGTCCGCCGGAAGTGACAAAATACCCCGGCCGGTCGAAATGATAAAACTGGGCCGCCCACATCTGGTTCTGTCCCACTTCCGTTGTGATAATGGCATCACCCCGGGTCAGTTCGTAGAGTTTTTCCACCACATACTGGGGTTTAATCGCTTCTTTTTGAACATATGCCAGTTTGTAGTCCTGCTTCCACTGTCTGATCTTTTCCAGCCAGGGCTTCCGATTGGCCGTGAGATTGCCCAGGTCTTCCTCCGCCAGGTATTGGTTGATTATTTCCAGGCTGCTTTTGCAGTCTCCCACCACGGGGATGCTCACCGGTACGTTCTTGTGGATCGAGGTGGGGTCGATGTCGATGTGAACGATCTCGGCCTGGGCGGCAAAGCAGTCGGTCTTGCCGGTGACCCGGTCATCGAAGCGTACACCGATGCCGATGAACAGGTCGCATTCGCCGGTGCTCATGTTGGCCCGGTAGGTGCCGTGCATGCCGATCATCCCCAATGAAAGGGGATCGGAACCGGGAAAGGCCCCCAGGCCCATGAGGGACATGGTCACCGGGATCTGGGCACTGCGGGCCAGCTTAGTCAGTTCATCGGCCGATTTGGAAAGGATGACGCCGCCCCCGGCGAAAATCAGCGGACGTTTAGCCGCCTTGATCAGATCCACCACCTTGCGAAGCTGCTTCGCATTGGGTTTGTAGGTGGGGTTGTAGGACTTGAGTTTGACTTTCTGATTGGGTTTGAAATGGGCCGTCGCCTGCTGCACATCCTTGGGAATATCCACCAACACCGGTCCGGGGCGCCCGGAGCGGGCGATGTGAAAGGCTTCCTTGAGGATACGAGCAAGTTCCGCCACCGATGTTACCAGGTAGTTGTGTTTGGTGCAAGGTCGCGTGATACCGACGATGTCCACCTCCTGGAACGCATCGTTACCGATGAGGTGAGTGGGAACCTGACCGCTGATGATCACCAGGGGAATGGAGTCCATATAGGCGGTGGCAATGCCGGTGACGGCATTGGTGGCGCCCGGCCCGGATGTGACCAGACAGACACCGACCTTGCCGGTGACGCGGGCGTAACCGTCGGCAGCATGCACCGCCGCCTGTTCATGGCGCACCAGGTAGTGGCGGATATCGGTTCTTTCCAGGTGGTCGTGAATATCGATGGTGGCGCCGCCGGGAAATCCGAAAATGGAATCCACGCCTTCCTCCTTCAGGATTTCCATCAAAATTTGTGCTCCGATGAGTTTCATTGCCTTACGCTCCTTTACTTGTGTTACTCTGAAGTCTGAGGTCCTGGGTGCACGGTCCTATGTCTGACTTCCGATTTCCTCCGTCTTTCTGTTCCGTGTTCATCCATAAATGGTAGATTTTGGTTCAGGCCAAGGCCGCAACGATGTTGAAACCGCAGGCGCGGCAGCGCTACGTCGAGGCTTTCAGCAGATCAAGAACACAGGCCTGGGCCGAAAGATGTCATTTATGGACGGCCACTACCGCACCACCGCCCCTTGACTGGCCGACGAAACTTGTCGGGCGTATCGCGCCATGTAACCGTGGCGAATTTTCGGTTCAGGTGGTTGCCAGTCGGCCATGCGCCGATTGATTTCGTCATCGGATACTTGCAGTGCGATACTTTTTGCCGGGATATCGATGGCGATACGGTCTCCCTCCTTTACGATGGCAATGGTTCCGCCCTGGGCCGCTTCCGGTGAGACGTGGCCGATGGCCGCCCCCCGCGAACCACCGGAAAAGCGGCCATCGGTAATCAGCGCCACATGTGCATCCAGTTCCATGCCGGCGATGGCCGAGGTCGGGGTGAGCATTTCGCGCATACCCGGTCCGCCCATGGGACCTTCGTAACGCACGACGATGACATCGCCCTTGTTGATGCGGCCCGTCATGATGGCTTCAGTTGCCGCTTCTTCGGTGTCGAAAACCCTGGCCGGTCCTTCATGGCGAAGCATTTCATCAAGCACAGCCGATTGCTTGACCACGCATCCCTCCGGCGCCAGATTGCCGTAAAGAACGGCCAGCCCCCCCTGCTGGTGGTAGGGGCGGTCTATGGGCCGTATCACCTCCGGGTCAAGGGGTTGGACCCCGAGAGTGTTCTCGGCGATGGTTTTTCCGGTAACGGTCAGGCAATCGGTATTAAGCAATCCTGCTGTGGACAATACGTTGAGAACTGCGCTGATCCCACCTGCCCGGTTCAGGTCCTGGATGTGGTGGGAGCCACCGGGGCTGAGGGAACAGATGTGAGGTGTTTTCTCGCTGATCCCGTTGATCATATTCAGGTCCAGGTTCACGCCGGCCTCTGCGGCGATGGCCGGCAGGTGGAGCACCGTGTTGGTGGAACACCCCAATGCCATGTCGACGGTCAGTGCGTTGGTAAACGCCTCCGGGGTCATGATCTGTCTGGCGGTGATCTTCCTTTTCCACAGATCCAGGATTTGGATGCCGGCCTGCTTGGCCAGGCGTACGCGGGCGGAGTAGACGGCCGGGATGGTGCCGTTTCCCGGCAGGCCCATGCCGATCACCTCGGTCAGGCAGTTCATGGAGTTGGCGGTGAACATGCCGGCGCAGGATCCGCAGGTGGGGCAGGCGGCGTCTTCGATGGCCGTCAACTGGCCGGCTTCCATTTTGCCGGCTTTGACGGCGCCGACGGCTTCAAAAACGGTAATCAGGTCGATTTTACAACCGGGTTTTTCCGGGTGCTCGCCGGCTAACATGGCGCCACCACTGATGAAGATCGTGGGCAGATCCAGGCGTGCGGCAGCCATGAGCATGCCCGGAACGATTTTGTCGCAGTTAGGGATCATAACCATGGCGTCCAGGGCATGCCCGGTGGCCATCACCTCGATGGAGTCGGCGATGAGTTCGCGGCTGGCCAGTGAATATTTCATGCCGATATGATTCATGGCGATGCCGTCGCAGACACCGATGGTGCCGAATTCCACCGGCGTGCCGCCGGCCATATAGATTCCGGCTTTGACTGCCTGGGCGATGGTGTCCAGGTGAACGTGGCCGGGGATCGCGGTATTGACGGCATTGGCGATGCCGATCAGCGGCTGTTTGATTTCAGTATCCGTGTATCCGATGGCCTTGAAAAGGGCTCGGTGCGGTGCCCGTTCAATACCCGATTTGGCGTCGTCGCTCTTCATCCCGTTGATGTCCTTTCCCAAAAATCCAAAAAAAAACCGTTATCGCCCCTGAGGGTGATAACGGATTCTGTGCTTTCCAGTGTCGGCTGACTCAGACCATTATCGCCCCATTTTCCTCGTCGTGGACTAGAAGGCCCGCTACGAGGAAAAGAATAAGATTGAGAATGTCGATAACGGCGATATTGTTGCTCATTTGCTTACGATACCCAATTAGTTTATATCCACCCCTAACAGCCTGTTTTCGGCAAGTCAAGCTTTTTGTTGCCTTTGGACCGGCACACCGATAAGGTAAGTCATACCGTAACCATAACAGGGAGAAGAATGATCTATGGATCAAACATGGCAATCCTTGAAAGGGCAGTTTTTGATGGCCATGCCCGGGCTGGCCGATCCCAACTTTTTCCAGTCTGTCACCTGCCTGTCCGAACACAGTCCAAAAGGGGCCATGGGGATCGTGATCACACGGATCCACCCGGAAATCAATGGCAAGATGATTTTTGATGAATTGAAGATCTCGGCGGTTGCCGGTACGGAAAAAATATCCGTCCACATCGGGGGGCCGGTGCATATGAACGAACTCTTTGTCCTCCACGGGCCTCCTTTTTCCTGGGAAAGCTGTACGATGGTAACCGGAGGACTGGCCTTGAGCAATTCGATGGATATCCTTGAAGGCATTGCTCTGGGACACGGACCCCGGGAATTTATCGTCGCCCTGGGGTGTGCCGGCTGGGGACCCGGGCAGCTCGAGCGTGAAATCCGAGGCAATGCCTGGATTAACGGTCCCGCTTCGCAAGCAATCGCCTTTGAGACAGAGGTGGAAAGACGGTGGGACGCGGCCATGCGATCGATCGGCATCGACCCGGCGCTGCTCTCTGATACGGCCGGTCATGCCTGATCCTGTTGGAAACGATTGACGCGCTGCGGTTCGGAAGGGGTGGCGATTGCAGGTGAGCGCATGGTGAGGGATTGGAATGGGGCGTTGATCCGCCCCTTTTTTATTCGACGTCCTTCTTTTTGGGTTTTTGCTTTGGTTTTTTCTTTTTCAGACAAACCTTGTCCTTTCGGACGAACGCACAGAGCTTGGGATTGTAATACTCCTTGCAGTTCAGCGGATTGTACAATGGGCATTCTGGATGTTTTTCTGACATGTGTCTTGTATTCCTTTTGCTGGATTTAGCGCCTTTGAACCGCCCATCCTCTCTCTTTACGTGTAGCGGTGTACCACTAAATCATAAGATTTACAAGCCATTGTGTTCATTCGTGAGATCTCCGCATCACTTGACCGCCCGTTGGGAAAGCTTTGACAATTGATCCATTTAATTGTAAAAGCCCATGATTGGCGCACAGATGATCGCCTATGGGATGATTCCGGCCGTTGTCACTTTCATTCGTTTATGTTCGGAACCATCACCAAACCTACGAATCGATCGACATGCTTGCATACGAGAAACTGAAGCAGCAGCTCGCCCGGATCAGCGATGATACCGCGCGTCTTATCGAAGACGCCGGGAAAATCACCGAACTGACGGATGAGGGGCTTTCCCGGTGGAAAAGCACCTGCCAAACCATATCCGACCAGATTTCCGAAGAGACGATGCGCCTGGCCGTGGTGGGTGCCATCAAATCCGGGAAAAGCACCTTTGTGAACACCCTTTTTGGCGGTGATTACCTCAAGCGGGGGGCAGGGGTGGTCACCTCCATCGTTACCCGGGTGAGAAACGGCAGCCGATTGCGGGCCACCCTCTACCTGAAGAGTTGGGCTGAAGTGAACCGGGAGATCGATCAGGCATCGGTGTTGCTGCTCGCCCACCACCGTTCCGGTGATGGTCATTCCTTCGATATCCGTCGGGAAGCGGATCGCCGGATCCTTAACGGCGCAATGGACGACCTGGCGGCCGACCAGTTGATCAGCAACGACACCCGAAGCACCGGCAGCGTGATGCTGGCGTCCTATTTGAAAGGCTACGATCGTGTTCAGCAGTTTGTCGAAGTGGGTCATGCCACAGTCGTCTTCGAGAATGACCGCTTCCCCTTGCACCGGGATTTCGTGGGTGATGATGCCATGGCCGTCTACCTGAAGGATGTGTTGCTGGAAATCAATACCCCGGGTTTAGGCGAAGGGGTGGAGATCGCCGACTGTCAGGGCAGCGACTCACCCAATCCTTTGCATCTGGCCATGATCCAGGATTACCTGATGATGGCCCATCTTACGGTTTATGTCATCAGCAGCCGCACGGGGCTCCGCCAGGCGGACATCCGTTTTTTGTCCATGATCCGCAAAATGGGAATTTTGGACACGGTGGTGTTCGTGGTGAACTGCGATTTCAGCGAGCATGAATCCCTCCACGACCTCGATGAAGGGATCCGAAAAGCCGAGGCGGACTTAGCGCTGATCTGTCCCGACCATCAGACCTTTACCTTTTCCGCCCTCTTTTTGCTCATGTCCCAGATGGAAGCCGACCTGTCCCAAAGAGATCGGGACCGGCTTTTCCACTGGCGCCGTGAGACGGCCATGGTCGATTTCGCAAACACGGAACGAATCCGTTTCGATCAGTTTCTGGAACGAAAGATCAGCCGGGAACGAAACTCGCTGCTGCTAAAAAACCATCTGGAACGGTTGGAGATCGTGGCCGGCGGCATTGGCAACTGGATCGGTTTCAATCGTGATCTGATCGACCGGGATGCCGGTGGTGCGCGTGAGTTGGCCGATCGTGTGAGCGATCAGCAGCGCCGACTGGACCGCCTGAAACTGACGGTAAAAAATACACTGGACGGTGCCGTCAACCAGGTCAAACGCGACTTGAAATCCGCCATCGACCGGTTTTTTGATGTGCATGGCGACGGTGTTCTTGCCGGTGTCGTCCACTTTGTCCGCAACTATCAGGTGGAGATGCAGCGCTACGATCAAAGCCTGATGAGTGTGGGTTTTGCCAAAAGCCTGTACATGGTGTTCCAGGAGTTCAAGCAGGCCGTGGATGCCCACATGGCTGAAACCGTGAATCCCCAGGTAATCCGTTTCGTCAGGCTCCAGGAGAAAAATCTCATGGACTATTTGGGTGAGATCGCCGGCCCATTTGGTGCCATGATCGACGAAGCCCTGGCGCCGTATGCCAATGCCATGGATGATGCAAAGATACCCCAACAGCGGGCCTCGTCACCGATCAACATCGGATCGGACCTGGAGACGATCCGTAAGATGGCCGGGCTGGCGCTGCCGAAGGCGGCAGCCACCATGCGTTATTCCACCCAGATAAAAACCGAAGCGGTCATGCGGTTCGGTTTTTATAAGATCGTCAACATCGTTAAAAAAGCTATCAAAAAATCGGCGGACAAGGTTCACCAGGAACAGTTCCTGGCGCTTGCGTCGGGGATTAAACGGATAAAACGCGAGACCGAGCGCTCCATTTTGTTTCATCTGAAGGATTACAAGGAGAATATCAAGTTTCAATATATGCTGAAACTGGCTGATACCGCCGCCGCCTCCCTGCATCTGCGGATGCTGGAACGGTTTCAACACCACGGTGCCGATCTGTCGACGCTTGTGCAAATGATCAGTGAACAGGGGCTGGACAAGGAGAAGGTGTCGACCGCACTCGACCTGATGGGAGACGCTTCCAGGTCCCTGCAGGATAAGATCGGCCGCCTCAAAGAAGATCTTCAGCTAATATAACGGAGGGGAGTCAAGATGGTCCAAAAGAAAACCAGAGCAATTGCGGTGGCAAACGAAAAGGGCGGCGTGGGCAAGACCGTGACGGTGATCAACCTGGCGGCGGCATTGACCCTGGCCAACCAATCCGTGCTGGTGGTGGACATGGATCCACAGGCCAACGCAACCAAAGGACTGGGTATTGCGCGTGATGACGAGCTGCCTTCGGTTTACGATCTGATCATGAACAACGGCCGTAAAGCGGTTGAAGAGACGGTGATGACCACCCGATGGGAGGGGCTTGACCTGATTCCCTCCCATGTGGATCTTTCCGGAGCCGAGGTAGAACTGATCGAGGTTGAAGGGCGGGAAGACCGGCTGAAGGATGCGCTGGCACCGGTTGTCGGGCGTTATGATTTTATTCTGATGGATACCCCGCCCAGCCTCTCTCTGCTCACCGTCAATGTCTTTTCCTTTGCCTCGGAGGTGCTGGTGCCCTGCCAGACCCACCCCTATGCGTTCGGCGCCCTTGCCGAGCTGTTTGACACCATCGATGCGGTACGTGAAGAGATCAACCCCGGGTTGTTTATTTCCGGCATCATCCCTACGCTGGTGGATCTGCGTACCCGGGTTGCCAATGTGGTCATGGCGCAGCTAAAGACCGATGAACGTTATCGCGATCTGGTGTTCGATACTGCCATCCGCAGCAATACCACCATCGCCGAAAGCGCAGAGGCGGGCAAGCCGGTGGTGTTCTACCGCCGCAGCAGCTACGGGGCCATCGATTACAATGACCTGGCGGATGAGCTTTTGGCGCGGGGCGCCAAATAGCTCACCGCTAAAAGGAGATAAAGGTGGCCCTTTCATAACACTTTAACTGTTTGTAATAATAGAAATATTTATGGTAGCACACCTGTCTTGCCTTCGTCGCCTGTGGAGCAACTTTTAAATTATTTTTTCAAGCAGTTCCAAAGCCTTATCATAATCATAATTATTTATATGATTTTCAAGATTAATAATATCGGGTGTGTAAAGCTGATCTTTAACCGCTTTTATCTCTTCATTTATCTTTTCAGGATCAGCAGACCTGAGTGCGTTGCCAAGCGCTATTAAAATCGGTTTAAGCTTTTCGATATCCACATCCATCTCATTAAAAGTTACGACTTCAGAATTTTCATCAAGAAGTTTCAGCGATTCCAGAACCTGATTGAAAGCTGCTTCGAGCTTGTCGATTAATGCAGATATAACCTTTTCCGGTTTTTCATTCCTGCTTGCATCTTCCAGTTCTTTAGCCGCCGCAAACAACTCCATGGCTCCGATATTGGCGGAGCTTCCTTTAATCTGATGCGCCAGGCGTAAGAGCGTGTCCCGCTCCTTTTCCTTAAACGCAGCTTTTATTCTTTCTGTTGTGTCATGATTGTTTCTTACAAAGCCGGTAAGAATGCGTTTAAAAACAGCGGGCGCCAACTTAAGTTCGTTAATCGCCTTTTGAATGTTGATTCCGGGAAGAGCCGGCGGCAGTATCTCCTGCGCTGCTTCTAAAATCTTTTTTTCAGAACCCATGTTCGATACTTGTCCCCTGGCCGGCGCCCATGTTTTTGTTTCGCCCGGATCAGGTTTTTCTCTGTTTTTAAGCGCTTTCCACAATACGTTAAACAGTATGTCCTGGTTGACGGGTTTGGAAATGTAGTCGCTCATGCCGGCTTTCAGGCATCTTTCTTCATCTTCCTTCATGGCATGGGCGGTCATGGCAATTATTGGAAGATTTTTAAATTCAGCATCCTTTCTTATCTGCCTGGTGGCTTCATATCCGTCCATAACAGGCATCTGAATATCCATAAGCAGCGCGTCAAATTGGGATTCATGCACAGCGGCCACGGCCTCTTTCCCGTTATTGGCTATCTTTACAACAAGTCCGGCGCCTTCCAGAATTGCCAGAGCAATCTCCTGATTGGTAATGTTGTCTTCAGCCACAAGCACCCTGACCCCCCTGAGACGCCGCTTGTGAATAGAAGCCCTGGTTGTAATACGCTTTTTCATCTCCGGGCCTTTAGCCCTTTTTTTCCCGAAGGCATCCATGATCGCATCAAAAAGGGTCGACTGGCATATCGGCTTGGTTAAAAAACCGTTTATACCCACTTTTTCAGCATAGCGAATCTGCGTTTCATCCCCAAAAGCCGTCATCATAATTATGGGGACATTCAGTTTTAAATCATCTCTGATAATACTGGAGGCTTCCAGGCCGTCTAACTCAGGCATAAGCCAGTCCATCATAACAAGGTCTATGGGGTTTTCCCTGGTTTCATCTTCTTTTAACCTTTGCAAAGAGGCTTGTGCCGAAGATGTGGCCTCTACTTTAAAGCCAAACGACGCAAGCATTTTTTTCATTATACTTAGACTGTCTTTGCAATCATCAACCACCAAAACCTTTAAACCCTCAAGATCTTGAGGAGGTATAAATTCACGGTCTGTTTTTCCCGGCTGTCTGTGAAAAATTGCTGTAAAGCTGAAAGTGCTCCCTTTTCCTAGTTCGCTTTCCACCCGGATGCTACCGCCCATCATCTCTACAAGCTGTTTGCAGATGCAAAGACCCAAGCCTGTTCCGCCGTAATTTCGTGTTGTTGATGTGTCGGCCTGGCTGAAAGGCTCAAATATCTTCTCAATATGTTCAGGCTCAATTCCGATGCCTGTGTCTTTAACCAAAAACTCGAGTTTCAGTCGGCCTGATTCTACTGATTCATACTCAAGCTCCTTTACACCCACAAGGATGATGCCGCCTTTTTCTGTAAATTTAACGGCATTGCTTACCAGATTAACAAGAATCTGCTGCAGACGCAGCTCATCCCCCCTAATCGCTCTGGGAGTTTCAAGATCAATATCCACAAGCAATTCAATAAATTCTTTCGATGTTCTGGGGGAAAACATCATTATCAGCTTGTCGAAGACATCTTCAATTTTAAAGTCGCGTATTTCCAGATCAAGCTTTCCCGCTTCTATCTTTGATACATCCAGTATATCGTTGATGATTTCAAGAAGGGAATAGGCTGAAGTGCTTATGATGCGCAGAAAATTTTTGGCCTTATCGGAGATATCCTCGTTTGATAGAAGCTCGGATGCAGCAATAATTCCATTCATCGGGGTACGGATTTCATGGCTCATGTTGGCTAAAAATTCGTCTTTGGCATGCGTTGCATCCTCGGCTATCTCCTTTGCATGCCTTAATTCTTTTTCCAGCCTTTTCCTGCCGCTTATATCACGGCCCTCTGCGAGCAGCATGATAACATTTCCCGATTCATCTTCAACCGGCTTGATAGAATAGTCCACATCCTGTAATGTGTTGTCTTGTCGTACTATTGTAACCTCGAAGCGCACAAACTGTCCGGATGCTGCTTTTATTACACTGTCATGCACCTTTTCTTTCACCTCATCAGAATGTGAAAACCAGGGCCCATCCCAATAAAAATTTCCAAAAACATCAGACTCTTTAATTCCTGCTTTTTCTATTCCCGCTTCGTTGACGCTAAGCATTCTCCCGTCAGTCGATAGCAAGCCCATTAATTGAAATGCATGGTTATAAAGAAATTTAAATTTAAGTTCGCTCTCTGTTTTTATCTTTTCCAGCTTTTTTCGTTCATTAAGCTCTGATTCCAATATAACATGAGAAGCCCTAATGCTTCGGTTCAGATTAAAGATAATAATGATGGATATACCCATTATGATCAGTAAAATTGTTATCGCCGCTATCCAGTAGCCATAAATTTTAACAACATCTGCAATGGTTATCCTGCCATAATCCTTATACGGGCCAACACGCAGCTCTTTTAAACATTCACGCACGCTCTGATAGTTTTGGGGAATCGTCCAGCCATAACATTTTCCGGCGGATGCGGCATCGGACTCAGATGGCATTTCAACAAGGGCGGCTGCAACACTTTCGGCAACTGTACAGGGGACATGTTTAACCTTTGCAAAGGGCCATTCAGGATATTCAGGTGTTGAATGAACAAAGGGCAGATCTGAATCCTCTCTGACATAGGAGTTAAGCACTTGAAAATTTGCTATATTAATCTTTCCTTCCGAATCCATCCGCTCTAAGGTATCACTCCTGACCGTGCCCGCATCAACTATGCCGTCTGAAACCGCATAAACAACGCTATCCTGCATGCCGCCGAATTTTAGCTCCTTAAAATCAGTAAAAGGATCAATCCCTTCTGCTTTCATTTCCCGCCATGCCATAAGCCAGCCGCCAAAAGAGAAGCTGGAAACACCCATAAATTTTTTACCCTTAAGATCCCTTATGCTTTGAATTTCAGTCTTGTCTGCTTTACAAAAAATAACGGCGCTGTACGTTTTGCATACGTCTCCAAGGCAATTATTTTTTAAAGTGGCGATCCTGTTGGCCCCATACTTGAATTCTATCTCCACATAAGAGGCTGAATTTGTCAAAATAAAATCAACCTCATTATTTTTAACGGAATCTATAATCTGATCATAATCAATAGGTATTATTTCAAACCGCCTGCCGGGAATCTTTTCCGACAGGTACTCTGCCGTGGGCGTCCACTTCATCAAGCATTGCTCATGTCCCCTTTTTGCCAAGACCCCGATTTTCATGGTAATATCCTCTGCGCGTGTGTTAAGCGCGGTCGGAAGATGAAACCAGAAAACCATAAAAAAGAGCATGGTGCATATTTTTCTCATCTTTTTTCCTGCCAGTCTGAAAGATTGCGAGCCGTGCGGTGCTGAAAACACACACCTCATGTTTCTATGAGTGTCGAGTAGACCGGTTTCTTCCGATGCTCCAGGTTGAGGTTTGTTTTCACAGTTTTCCGCCTGGTTTCCCGGCGGTGTCACAGTATTTCAACCATACAT